>Ga0208299_1000487_pt1 | contig 36784 bp, 32 predicted proteins | sample 15_taG_FD_184089 | JGI IMG/M metagenome (GOLD analysis project Ga0208299, IMG submission 184089) | Marine viral communities from the Subarctic Pacific Ocean - 15_ETSP_OMZ_AT15312 metaG (SPAdes) (version 2) | ecosystem: Environmental > Aquatic > Marine > Oceanic | place: Pacific Ocean | collected... | reverse complement strand
ACATGGATGCTATCTGTGAAGAATGCACGGCTATCTATATGATGAGCGATTGGGAAATGAGTCGCGGGGCAAAATGTGAATGGCATTTAGCAAAGGCATTGGGATTGGAAATCTTCTATGAGGCTCCGCTTCCAGCAACACAGAAATACTGAACCTATATCGGGTCAGTAACTCAGTTGGTAGAGTATCGGTCTTTTAAACCGGAAGTCGTGAGTTCAAATCTCACCTGACCCATTGAGAAATACATAATACCGAGAACACGTTGTTCTCAAATTTACACACAGTCATACACACAAAGGAAAACCAATATGACAACAACATGTAATAAAAACCCTTACGAATTACGATACGATATTTACCAAACAGCACAAGGAAGACTTGAGAACAATTACTATCAAGACCACGGATTGTGGCAAGATTTTGATTGTTGGAAACGAGAACAAGAGGCTGATGGTGGAACAGTAACTGCCACCTGTCCTGTGAAACTTCGACCACAATTCCCCACACACGAACAAATTCTTGAAGAGGCGGAAAAGATTTACGATTTCGTCCAACAAAAGGGTTGACTTTATAGAGTGGTATGGTATACTACTCGTATAACAATAAAGGAACGGATGTGTTGCGACTAGCATTCAATTTCTTTTCAACAAGAGTCGCATTTAGTTTTTAGGAGTTCATAAATTATGAGCAAAGTTTACACAAAAAAGCAACGAGTAATGAATCACCTCGCCCGAGGCAATGACATTACTGCAAAGCAAGCATTTAGTCGGTTTGGCGTAGCCAATCTTCGTGCTACGATGAGCAACATCAAGAGTCAGGTTGAGGCCTATGGTAACTGGGAAGTTACCACTCGCACCCTTGACAATGGCGCTACTTGCTACGGAATGGACTTTAGCGGATATACGGACAACCCGTTCGCAATTCGTGCCGGTCTTTGCTGATCTAGTCTTGAGTTTTAGTTGATTGGGTGACACTAATCATTATGTGGATCATTTATGAATCTGCCGCTACTGTTGAAAGTAGTAACTAAAATTCACTTATGCCCGGCGGGGTGTCCCGCATCCCGCCGGTGCTTTTGAAAATTGAATAAACTATGCATGGGATTGATCCCCCATGCAAGCCTGGTGACTGAATAAATTTTCGTCATGCGGATTAAAGTATGTTGCTCCCTGTGGTGGGGTAGATGACGGGTAAGTACCTGAGTCTAGTTTGGTAACTCAAACAGTGATAGTGCGAGTAGGGAACTAATTATCATTAGTTGACCCCGAAAGTTAGAGGTATAATGAACTCCTCTCCAGGCTGAGATTACGACGAGGTGTTCGGGTTTATAGAGTAACGTGCGTTACTCGCCCGGGCACTTTGTCTTTCGAAAGACTTGTTGACATTATAAACATTCGTGGTATAATTTAATATTGAACGAACGAACAATTATAGAAATCCCAAAATGAAAAACATAGAAGACTTCAAAAACCAAATTATACACGGAGACTGTCTGGAAGTTATGAAAGACATTCCAGATAACTCCGTTGATATGATTCTATGCGATCTTCCGTATGGGACTACTGCGTGTAAATGGGACGTTATAATTCCTTTTGAAGATTTATGGACTCAGTATACCAGAATCGTAAAAGAAGACTCTGCAATCGTTCTGACAGCAGCACAGCCCTTTACAAGCGTTCTTGTTAGTAGTAATATAAAAATGTTTAGGTATGAGTGGGTATGGGAAAAGCCTCAAGGAACAAACCCACTGAATGCAAAAGTAATGCCTATGAAATCACACGAAAACGTACTGGTATTTTCTAAGAAACGTGCCAGATATTTCCCACAAATGGAAGAGGGAAAACCCTATAGTGGATTCTCTTCCAAAGATGGTGCAACTATTGGTGAAGTCTATGCAAATCAAACAAGTATGCATCGGGAGAACCACGGAACACGATATCCAAAAACGATTCGTCGTTTCAAACAAGAAACTGGATTGCACCCAACACAAAAACCAGTTGCTCTTTTTGAATATATGATTCGTACATATACTGAAGAAGGTGATGTTGTACTAGACAATTGTATTGGTAGTGGAACAACTGCTATTGCTGCAATAAATTCAAAAAGAAACTATATTGGTATTGAAATGGAAGATAAATACTATAGTATAACCAATGAACGTATAATAGATAAGTTGTCTGTTGCAACATTGGATGAATTCATATCATAGGGATTGAAATTATGGAACCAAATGAACAAGTGATTCGTGGATTGAAAGCCAAAGTCTTATATTTTACAGAGGACTGCACATGTACACCAATTGATAAATGTGCATGTGACGAAATGTTTGAAGATGTTCAAGCAGCAGACAAATGGATCAGAAGTCTTCCGGGGCATGAGACTAAATGCGATGGTTGACGGAAACGCCGGGAAGGGTGATAAATATAGAAAAACAAATCAAAAGAAATGGGATAAGGGTTGGGAATCTGCTTTTGGAAAAAAGAAAAAAACAGATACCAATTCAACGCATACTAATAAAAAGAAACGCTCAACTACAAAAGGAAATTAAAAAATGAGTGAAGTAAAACTTATAAGATTAACAACAGGCGAAGAACTTGTGGCTAAAATTACAGAACAAACATCTGATACTTATCTTATCAAAAATCCTGCAATTCTAATTCCAGCAGGAAGAGATCAACTTGCATTTGGACAATGGCTTCCATACGCAAACATTAAAGATGGTATTGAAATTGAAAAGAAATTTGTCATATTTATTACTGAACCAATGGAAGAGTTGTATAACCAATATAGTTCTTCGTTTGGTTCAGGGATTGTAGTCCCAAGCAGTGGGCCCGTTGTCGGAAGCAGTCCTGCTCCTCTGAAACTTACCACATAATAATAGGAATTTGTTGCAATGGCAAAAAAAGAAGCACAATACGACACTCATGTGAATAACATGATTAAGATTGGTTCCCCCCGGCGACCAAAAAGAAAGAAGGGTAACGCCCCTGCACGCACTTCCAGAAGTGGTAACGGTAGACGCATTCGTTAACAAAGGAGATTATAATGTATAATCTAGGAGAAAAAGTAGTGATCAAAGAATCACTTAAACAAGGAACAGTTTCTGATATGGAAATTGATGAAAACAAAATCCAAATCAGATGCGAGGATGGATCTGCACAATGGATGAAAGTTAATGATGTTGCTAAACTATTGCTTGATGATGTACCCAAAGGCAATTTCATACAAGACTGATCTGGCATATATAATATAAAGCAGTAAAAAGGATTTTCCTATATGGTTGCAGGAAAACATGATATTAATGCAGAAAAGGGTTCTACCTTTAAACTCTATATGGAGTATCAAACGGCAGGCGCTACTGCAATTGATATGGCGAATCACTCTTCAAATATGCAGGTGAGAAGATTTAGTAACTCATCTGATAAGATACTACATTTCCGAGGAACTACTTCTGAAAGAGGTCTAACTGGCGGGGGCGTCACTGGTTCATATTCTGGTTCAGGAATTGCTGGTGTTGGTGGTATATTTTTGAATGCCACTGTTACTGGGGGAACGGGATCGGCCGGAATAAGTGGCGGTATATACATTCATGCAGATGCATCAACGATGATAAATGTCCCCAGTGGTAAGCATTTTTATGACTTTGAATTGACAGATGGTGATGGTGTTGTTATTCGCCTAATTGAAGGAAGGTTTGATGTTTCTCAGGATGTCACCCGATGAGAAAAATAGTAATACACATCAAAGACAACACCAGAATGAAAGTTACTAAAGCCTATTCAAACAATGTTTTGAAATTGACTATTAATAAAAATGGCGATAACTTAAAAACTCTACGAGTATCTTGACAACCCACTCATCATTTGGTATAATATAACATATGAAACGAAGCGAGTGTGGCGGAATTGGCATACGCGACGGACTTAAAATCCGTTGTCCGGTTGGACATATGGGTTCGAGTCCCATCACTCGTATTGGGATGGTAGTTCAATTGGTCAGAATACCGGCCTGTCGAGCCGGTGGTTGCGGGTTCGAGTCCCGTCCATCTCGTTTGCGCCTGTAACTCAACTGGAAAGAGTATCGCCCTTCTAAGGCGAATGTTGCAGGTTCGAGTCCTGCCAGGCGTGTTATGAATTTTCGGGCAACTTATTACCGGGTATTGTCCAATCAAAAGAGCCGAAATACTGTTCACTTTGTTCCTTTACATTATCCCCCCAAGGTCTAGTAACTGAATTGTCTATCTCTATTGGCCATGATTCGTATTCTTCTGGATAATCAGGATAATTTACCATTGATTTTAAGAATGGATATAAATGCCGGCTTCTTGCGTGTGGGGGGAACGGCATACCCACCATATTCCCTATGGTGCTGCCCCAATAATATAAACCTCTATCACTTTCACCGGATCTATCTGGGTTGAATTCGTGATGTTGTCCTTGATATTGAGACCATGCTACGCGGTGATGGTTCCATGAAGCATCATTAGGAACTGCAATGGCAAATTCAAGACCACCATATGTTGCGCCATAGGATCGAGTACGACCAAACGGAAAGAACCATTTATTTTCTTCTGTTGCTCCCCGAGTGAGGTTTGCTATTCTGTTTTCTTTCGCTACGGAAGAATTGGGTGAGATAACTCTATTTAGGAATTGATCTTTAATTTGACCTGGAGACATTCCCATATTTCTAAGCGAGTTACTCTCATAATTATATCTAAATTTGATATATCTTGGGGAATTATCACCTGCTTCCCATCTGAGTTTTATTGTTCTTTGTGGAGTACATGGCGCGCCGCCGGGATACCCCGGATGTGGTTCTGCTTCGTACCCAAAATGTGGTTGTTTGTTGTCTGGATTCCCTCTTTCGGGTAAGAAATGTTTATCAATAAAAACATCATATGCTCCCATCCAACCATGCACATCATAACATCCCACATCATGATCCGAACATATTCCGGGGGAGCCTGAACACCACGGTAGTCTAAAATCTACTTCTATTGGTTCGTTGCAATATTCATCAGCACCAACATAAGTGCTTATGGGGGATCCGGTAGTATCGTTGCAATCATCATCATCACCTTCAATGCAAACTTCATCCTCACAACAAAATCCTTCTGGACAATCCTCATTTAGATAGCATTCTGGTTCGGGTGGTATTATTACACATGGTTCCCCATTGACATCATATCTTCTTGGTTTTATTACGATATTATATTCTTGAAACCAATCTACTGTGAAATATGGAATTGCATCTTGTCCCGGGTCGTAAGCATTATCGCAACAATTACTAGCCGGATAATCCGCGCTGGAGCATACCGTGTCGCCGCATGATGGATACATGTCTGTGCCCATACACCAATTATTTGGATTCCATATATCAAAAACATTATACCAATGCCCTCTCCAACCTTTATATGGTTTGGGTACGTTTTGAGAAGGAACAGTTGGTGGTGGTATTGGAGTACCCGGCTTACCAACCCAAGGATCCCATCCATCTAATAAAATTTGAAAACCGAAATCCATTAATGCATATGGTTGTCTATCCAGAACAGGACTGTTCCAACATGTCAACTCTGGATTCTTTTCGCATACTTCAGGATCCATCCATATTCTCTTAACTGCGGGGTATCTATCAAACGCACAATCATCATAAGTCCCACAAAAATGTGCGCAACCATTGTTGTAATTACAACCCCCAAGCCACCACGCAGGATCTGTATAGTCACCAGAATTTAAACAATCATCTTCATAGATTTGGTCTGTACATGTTTTTTCACCATCAACATAATGACAACAACAGCCGGGGTAGTCCCCTCCCCACCACCCTCTTGTCCATGATTGTCCATTAGGATCCTCAATTGTTGGAGTTATTTTTGGGGTTTTGTCGGGGGTTATATTGGATGTAAAGCCTTCTTTTATTTCATCAATATCCCTACAATTTACACAAGTACCATCCGAAACAAACTTATATTTACGATTGTTTTTTATTTTGGGTTTGTGAACTTTTATGTTCCCGTGTCTTTTTTTGGGTGGAGTTGGCATTAATATTATCCTATACTTCCTGGTCCCGAACCCGGAATAGGTGGTCTACCGCACTGTCCATTACAATTTGCTTGACACCATTCGTAATATTGACATTCTGGTATCCAACCACCGCCAGGTATATGTGGTGGTAGTGATTCACATGGTCCTGTTAGAGTTGCTTCGACACGATGTGCGTCACATCCTCCAATGTATTTCCTCTTGTCACATCCTTTCCAACCACACGGTTCTGGCGGGTCCAATGTTGATGCTTTACATACGAATTCATGGTCGTTTAGGTCGTCATTCATGTCTTGAAAACAATAACATTCTTCACATGATATATCATCATAACAATGTATTAGTGTGTAATGGCCATCATCGTTTGTTCCATATCTACAACATACATTACAATCCTTCTCTCCGCAACTACCTTTTTTGCATTCAGAAGGTGCAGCGGCTCCCATTCCTGTATCACTTTTAGAACCACAACAATCGCAGCATTGGCAGTTTTCTTCACACATTTCTTTCATTTTGTTTTTTACTTCTGTCCAATAATCGTCTGTGGTATTTCTTCTATGACCACAATGTCCACCATTATGCATTCTTGCTATATCTTCACATGTAAAACAACCGTCCCTACCGGTTCCCTTACATTTACCACGGCCGGGTTTGACGTATCTTTGCATATAACATTCTATTATTCTTTTAGATAGATTCCATTTTTTTGTACAACACGCTGTATCACCAGAAGGGCAAGGTTCACATAAAAATGAATGAGCGGCAGCAGCACCCGTTAATCCAAATTCAGTTAATATGCCCGGGCACTTTTCGATTGCATCAATCAAATATGATTTCCATATTTGGAATGGACCACAAGCATTACCATTATCCCCAACACAGTTACATGGATTTTCGCAACGGTCCTTCACCCATGATGATTCTACTTTTCGTATTGCTTTCCATATACACGACCAACAACCACCGGTTCTGCTTGATTCGGAACCGGGAAAATTACCATCTCCACATTCTGTTCCATCACAACAACTACACATTGCTCTAGTGGCGGGTGCTGGTATATCTGGATCATCCCAAGGTACACCAGTGCCTCGTGTTTTTGGGGTATTCGTATGTGGTGTTAATGTTGCAGAAGAGGATAACCGAATAATTCCACCCATATCTTTATGATTTCCACAAGCATAATATATGTTTGTTTTTATATTGTGTGGTATTTCTAGATATTGATATGAACCTCTGCTTCCTTCCTTTGTTGGTGATTTCCAAGTTTTTAGGGAATCAACTATTGTTCCATCTGGTATTCTAGCATCTTTTCTGGTTGAAAATACCAATGGATGATTAGTATTAGTAAAACCTTTATTTCCCATTGATGGATGTTTAGTATTAAACCGGTATGTTTCCCCCCTAATCAAAGTCAATTGTTTTTGGGGAGTACCATTTATAGCATAAACGTTTCTGCCACCTTGAGTGGTAACTTCAACATTGAATAGTTCTTTACCAGAATTATTCCATTTGGTTTCATATGATTTTTTGTTTTTTGAGGACTTAACCCTTTCCTTACTAGTAGATGATGGTCTTACTGTTGGTTGGGTTCTGGTTGCTTTTGGTGTTGATGTTGGTGGAGTTGTTGTTTTTTGTGATGATGGTGGTTGGGTTCTGGTTGCTTTTGGTGTTGGTGGTGGTTGGGTTCTGGTTGCTTTTGGTGTTGGTGGTGGTGAAATTGATCTATTTGTTGTCGTGGTATCAGATGAAGAATCTGTTTTTGATGGAATTCTGAATAGTCTTACAAAAGTTGGTGTTCCGAACAAATCTTCTTCTTCAGAAACATCCTCTTTTACTATAATTCTTTCTATATCATTTTCTGAGTTATATTCTTCTACTGTAAACCTTTTTATTTCTTCATCGGGGATGATTATTTCTAATATATCATTTGCTTCAATTGCCCCTAATGTATTCACGAAAGAATTAAGAGAGTTACTTCCGAGTTCATTTACAATCTCATTGGTTTTTACTATCTTTTTTTCAGAAGAAGTTGTTGTCCATTTTATTGAATTACTTATGAAGTGGTTTTTATTTAATTTATTATAATAGGAACTTTCGTTGTTTATTGATATTTTTTCTAAAGATGCAATTAGAAGATTAGCATCAAAAGATTTGAAATAATATGTTCCTGAATAATCTCTTATTTCAGAATCACCTGACATTTCGTTTAAATATTCACCATCGCTTAGTGTTATTATATCATTCTTATTTAACCCATCCCTGAAGAAGAACAGCACCTTCTCTAATGAAGATTTTGATGAATTTAAAACATAACCATAATCAACAATAACACTATTTCCATTAAATGTTATGTTTGGATTTTCAACTATAGATTCTGTTTTATCATATAATTCGTCTAGGGTATCAATAAATCTTAATGCAACAAATCTCCCCTCGCTAAAAGGAAGATGTTGCCGAACTACTCGTTTTATTTTTTTGTTGTTTCTAAACGACATAATAACTTCTTTATTATCAACTACCGATGTAATATATTTTTGGACTGTCTCCAGCGTTGTCTGATTTGACATATATTGTTTTTAGATTATTTACTTCTAAATATATTGATTCTCCGGGTTCAAGTAAATATCCACTTGCGGAGGAATTCACCAATCCTCTACCTCCTATTAATATATTTCCGGTGTTTGACGGCGAACTCTTAAGGGTAACTCCGGTTTTTAATTCTAAGTTGTTACTTAAAGGTTGTGCTGTCGCTGTCGCCGTCTTTGATCCAGACCTTAAACTGGCCGGTCTTTTTATTTCTAAAATTGTTGATTGTATATTTCCACTTTTAAGATCTGTTCTTAATGGGGAAATTTGATCCGTTCCAGTTTTTATACTATTAAGAGTGTTTATCAGAGGTTTGTCAGAATCTTTCATGTGGTTGATGATATCATCATCTTGTATTTCTACGACATTATCTACACTTGTTGATAGGGAATTGGTGGAAACAATATCAATTGCTCCGCCTGCATTTTCACCTTTAATTACTACTGGAGAGTGACCAGTTCCGTCTTCGAAACCTTGAACTCTTAGTGGAGTTTCTGTTGAGTTGGTAACACCATGTATGCTGGAAACGTTGACAGTTGCATTGATGTCTGCACCACCCATCCAAACTTTAAGATATTCACCAGATGCACCAAGAGTTGTGCCATCAGATGCGAATACCTTTGAAAATACGTGCCTACCTTGATCGTGTCCGAAACAAGAGACAGAATCCGTGGCTGATGTTAAGTCTTTTCCGCCACTTACACCGACAGTTCCGGTGATCGCTACACTATCCACACTAGAGTCTAAGCGTCTTCCTGCGGTGATAGCAATGGGGATACCAAACCCTGCTGTGACTCCATAGGACTCTCCTGCTACGGTTATGGTTCCTGATCCACCTATACAGGTGACACCTTGGATTTGAACACCTGTCCAATCAACACCCGCACCGTACTCTGGATACATACCCTTAATACTAACAGAACCACATATACCAAGAGGATGGCCATCTACAAGTCCTTGAATCGCACCAGAAATGCCCAAGGGCAGACCGGCAGTATCTCCTGCGACAGCAAGAAATTCATTTCTATCTCCGCTCTGAGTCAACACATTGGTTACTGGGAATCTGGATCCAGTTTGACCACTTACATTACCAGTCATGTCTACTGGACCTGTTGCTCCTGCCCATTGGATGGGTAGGGGATTAGTTAATGATGTTCTGTAACTAGCAGAATCATCTCCCCATACAAGTTTTTGTAATGGAACATGTGCTGCTGTTAGTCCATGAGATGAATGGCCATAATCTGTGGCTACAGAGGCGGTATTTCCGCTAATATCGAGTGTTAGGTTATCGTTGGTATCGGTCATGTGAGAATTTTCTCCAGAATTAATCTTGACTTAAATGCGATTCACATTATACTATATATAACAAATTTTGAAACAAAATATAGGAACAATTCTAAAATGCTAATGGACAAAGAGAAACAAAATTCCTTCTTAAAGGATATAGAGAATTATGTTAAAAAGGAAGACACCTCTTATATAGAAGCAGTTCTTTCTGTTGGTGAAAAATATGAAATTGAACCCGAAGTTTCCGCCAAATATTTAAGTAAGCCTATTATTGAAAAAATAGAAAATGAAGGCATAGAGATAAATTTAATTCCAAAAAATACTGCAATATTACCAGTTTGACAGTTGTATTGTTGGGATTTTATTGTATAATAACTAAGAGATGGGGAGTTCCCATCAGAAAACAGAACACGGGAGTCCCGTGAAAACAAGGAGACATAATATGTCATTTGCAGAGTTTAAGAAGAGGTCACAAAATAGTATTGGTGATCTCACCAAGAAAATGGAAGATTTGAACAAAAAGGATTCCTATAAGGATGATCGTTTCTGGCGTCCTGAGTTGGATAAGGCTAGTAACGGTTATGCTGTTATTCGGTTTCTTCCTGCCCCAGAAGGTGAAGATCTTCCTTGGGCGAAGTTTTACTCACATGGTTTCAAAGGCAAAGGTGGTTGGTATATTGAAAACAGTCTTACCACACTTGGTCAAAAGGATCCAGTTTCAGAAATGAATACTGAACTTTGGAACAGTGGAGTTGAATCAGACAAAGATATTGCACGACAACGAAAGCGTAGGTTGCAGTATGTGTCTAATATTCTTGTTGTGAGTGATCCTGCCAATCCTCAAAACGAAGGAAAGGTATTCCTTTACAAATATGGAAAGAAAATCTTTGATAAAATTCAGGAATCAATGCAACCCGAATTTGAGGATGAAGACCCGATCAATCCATTTGATTTTTGGAAAGGTGCAAATTTCAAGTTGAAGGTTCGTAAGGTTGCGGGGTTTGTGAATTATGATAAGAGTGAATTTGAATCTTCATCTGCTCTATTGGACGATGATGAGAAGTTAGAGTCTATTTGGAAGACGCAATATGCTTTAACTGAATTCACAGATCCTTCAAATTTCAAAAGTTACGACGAATTGAAAAAGCGACTTCAGGATGTTGTTGGTTCGGATATTCGTCATACCGAAATGGAAATGAGACCTACCGCCGAAACTGTAAATCTGAATGAAGGTTCAGAATCAAACAGTGATCCACAAGAAGATGATGCTCTTAGTTACTTTGAGAAACTTGCTAAAGAGTGATGTGATTTTTATATTTTGTGGAAAGAGAAAAGGAGCCTTTCGGGGCTCCTTTTTTCATCCTATTTGTGTTCTCCATCTAGGCAATCTAGACGAAGAATTTAAGTAAGCACCACTTTTTGATGGTTGAGTCTGAACTCCACCACTATTGTTTCCAGAACTGTTTATTATTTTGGGGGCATTTATTAATGCTGGTTGGGATGCTTGGTTAGTAGATGGGTTAGCCTGCTGTTGGTTTATTTTTAATTCGGAGTTTTCGCCCATTGATTTTTTTGCTTGTTCTGAGATAGTTAATTTATTTGTTTTTTCAATAACATTTGCTTTCGCTAATACCTCTGGTATTTTTCTAGGACTCATTACAACTTCTGTTTGATCGCCGCCTGGGGCGTCACCTATCTGAGCAATGGTTGGTTTAGTTACCACTCCACCTTCAGCAAATGTGGGTATTTCTATTATTTCATTTTTCGGTACTATTTTTTCAATGTTGGAAATGAGGGTGGTGCCAATATCATTTGTGTGGTATTCTTTCATTCGGTTGTTTTGAACGTTGTATTTTGGAGATATTATCTTGGGAACATTATCTCCCTTTACCCGAATAACCTTTGCTATCATCTTAATAGATTCTGTGTGTTTCTCATCTTTTGGTGGTGCCTGATCTACATTGTTATCAACATAATCATTGACGTATTTTGTTGTGTTGTTTTTCATAGAATTTATAGAATTCATAACGGATTCGTTGTTGTTTGTTATAAGCGTTGGTGAATCTATATTTTTTTTAAATATGTTATTGATTGTGTTATCAATCTTTTCTTCATATGATTTGTGTGTGTTATTATTTTTATTATGAATATGATCTGTTTTGTTGTGAATGTTGTTTATGGTTTTGAAATTATTCTCTGTCAAAGATTTAAGTTTATTTTCTATATTTTCTAAATGTAGAATATTATTATCTAATGCATTTTTGCTTTTTGAATCTTGTTTTTTCTCTTCGCGGTTTTCTTTCGTTTTATGTTTTTTCCTGAAAATGAAATCATTGTTTTTATTATCGGTGGGTTTTTCAACAACAGGGATATTTTTATTTGTTGGTTCTTGGATAAAAACATTTGAAGAATAATAATCAAGAAATGATCTTTCTCGTTTAGTTGGTTCTATTTCTTGGTTGCTGTATTCGCTATCGTTTTTTCTGGAATCAAAAAACGATAGCATATTATTTTTTAAAGATATTTTTTGTTTCATTATGCTCCATCAACTTCTATTAGATTTTCTTTGTTCTATTTCTTGTAGCCTTATTTTTTCGTTCTCTGTCTCTATATATTCGATCAGTTGAGCCAAATAGATATCTCTTTCCCAAGGAATCATATTTTCTAATTCACACAAACTATATTTGTGGTGTTGGACTAGTTGAAAGTTCAATCTATAATAATTCTCTAGGCTCAGGTGGGTGAGCCCTATCCGAAAAAATCTGACAACCCACTCAACACCACCTTTCTCTTTACCCCATCAGAAGTGGTATATTCTATTTCGTGTTCTAATCTTGGAGATGTTAAGAAAAAATCTAAAACCTTTTCAAATTGATCCCTGTTCATGTTGTCTATGAAATCTTTTACTTCTTGCTGGGGCAACAAAGAAGTTTCTATTGTTTCTTCGGTTGTGTGTACTTTTTGAATACACATTGAGATTAAGTTATAAAAAGAGTCAGGATCTGTGTAATCAATATCAGATTCTGTTTTCTGTAAAATGTTGATTGATGGATAACCCATTTCTAATATAACATTTTCATCTATTTTAATTTTATTTTTATGATTTTTGTTTTCTTTTATGTTTATGTCCATTAGATTTATTTCAAGCGTCACTTTTTCGTTAGTTTTTGGACAAACAATAACAGGCTCTACAATTTCACCAACTGATTTTGCACGAAGATTTATGAAAATATATTCAATATCAAATATTGGAATATCAGAAACATCTCCAATATCATCCACACAAGATTCTATGATGTCCTTTATTGCTAACAATATTTCTGAATGATCTTCAGATTTTTGAGCAAGTAGTAATATTTTTTCTTCCTTTACAAGAAAAGGTCTATATGAAGTCTTTTTCTTGTTAGATGGAATTTCTATTAAGTATTTTGGTGTTTTAGACAGTAATATATTTGATAATGAACTCATAATGTATCCTTTTTATTTTAGACAAGCGTTCCATCCTTTGATTCATATCTAGCGATTCCATGTTTATCTTGTGCTTTATATTCGTATCTTCTATATTCAAACACAACTTGAAGTTTTGTGTAGTCGTTGATCATTGAATAGCCCATATTTACTGGAATTATTTCTTTCGGATATACTTCTTCAAGAAAATATGATGAGGATACATATCCATCCATGTTTAGTGTTGATATAGTCATACTACCATGTACCTTCGGGCCATGGGTTTTGTTGGCGGTGTAGTTTGCGTGCTGACCAACTGGATGTACTATATTATCCATCCATGATTCAAACCAAGATCTTTGCAACTGATCATCTGATACCGGAAACACCATAACCACTGTACCGCTATAGTCATTTCCAACAGGAACATTTCTCTTTGGGCCAAAAAGATCATCTACAACAGTTACGAATGATCTTTGTGGTAATGTTAAACTTTCTGGTTGAAATCTATATTCATGCCCATTAGCGTTTTGGCCGTCGTGTGACATTCTGGAGTCATCGATTTCAATCGTAACGACATAGCGAGAAGGTCTAGATAGACCAGACCTTATCAATGACTGTTTAAATACTTCTATACCACTTGGATGTTGGGGCATTTAATGTTGTCCTTCTCTATTATCTATATAAGAAAATGAAAATCAGGGTAAAATATTATCTTCTGTTAAGATAATAAATTTCCAATCGTTTTTTGTACAATATATTTTAGCAGATTTCCATTTTGCTTGATTTATTGAATATGTTAGACATTCATTTATGTACGATTTTCTTTTGTTATTTTTTGGTGGTTTTGTTTGTTTTTTTGGTTTAACTTCAATGACATATGTTTTTACTTCATTTTCATTTCTTATTTCCGCTATAAAATCTGGATAGTATTTGTGGGGTTTACCGTCAACTGGAGATTTATATGGGACATAAAATTCCTCACTTCCCCACCGGACGACATTTTTATTTTGATCTAAATATTTACATACTCTTCTTTCCCACAAGGATCTGCAAATGATGTTGTTGGGATTACCGATGTATTTTTTATAGTTTTGTATTTTATATTTTGTTTTATATGCCATATAATTTATCTTTTTTCATTGATATATAGTAATAATGGATCAGATAAATTAAGGGAGAAACCATGCCGGGAGAGAAAAATTTAGATTGGAAGAAATTAAGATTTCCTAGTGCTATACAGAGTAGTTTCTCTGGGTCAAATTTGGTTCCCTTTTATATCAAATTCACGGCTGTTGCTTATACAAATAAGACATTTCTGAGGAACAATGCACCAACCGAAGGCGATACTTTAGCAGACATTACAGTACCTATGCCAAAGGTGATTGAATCAAACAGTGTTATTAATTATTCTGCGGATACAGAGGATAGAGGGTTTGATCCAACTTGGGGCGGAGCAGCAGAATCTATACTTACTGGATTTGGTTTGTTTTCTGGTGCTGCCGATAGGATGGGGGTTAGTGGGATATTAGGAAAAAGGCCAATGGATGAAAGAGCGAATATTTTCCAAGGCGCTAATATGAGAGAGCATCAATATGATTGGTTATTCGTTCCTAAAGAAAAAGGTGATGGGGAAATAATAGCAAATATTGCAAAAGCATTTCAAACTATGGCATTCCCCGGAAGATCTGGATGGGAAACTAGATCAAAAGTAATCCACCCACCCGTTTGGTGGATTACTGTGATAGACACCAGAAAGAGTGGCACACAAAGATTTAGATGGGATCTTGGTCCACTACCAAGTGTTATAAAAGATGTAAAAGTTCAAACAGCAGGAGCGGCCGGAGGGATTTATATTCATGGAAAACATAACGATTCATACCCGGCTGCTACTAAGATTAGTGTTTCGTTTTCTGAACTCGAGCCTGCAATTAACGGTGGACAAGGATTGGTTTCAAGGAGTCAACTTATCGGTGGCGACCGAGGAAATGATGGAGTATAATAGATGCCCTATTTTGAAAAATTTCCAAAAATGAATTATGATTTTTCAGAGACATTTTCTCTGGAAATGCAAAACATCTTCAAAAGAATTTCTTTCACAGAAAAAACATTGAAAGATGAAGGTAACTTTGAAACTTATGTTGTCAGGGAAGGAAAAAAACCGGAACAAGTTGCTCATGAGTTTTATGGTGATTCTAAATGGTGGTGGTTGGTTTTATTATCAAATAACATAATAGATGTTGAAAATGAGTGGCCTAAAAGTGCTAGAGAAATACAAAATATTTTTCATAATTTCTTAAAGGGGACTAGTTATTATGTTTTTGATAATTTAGATGCCAGAGAAAACGACATAATGATCAAATATAATTACCCCAACGCCGGGCCGGGCGAGGGGACTTCATTCGCAGGCGGTATTGATATTGAGAATTATGGGGTTGTTGATAATTATGATTCACTTCATCACAGGATAGATGTTAAGAAAATTAAAGGTAGTTTTTCAGAAAAAGATAGATTTACAATTTTTAGAAAAAATACAATAACAAACGAATATGATACTATAGATGGGTTCGGTATGACCGCCTGTGCGCCTCAACATTATGGTTCCTCTGCTTGTGTTGAATTTAGTGGTCCGACTGCTGGTGTGTATGGTGTGGGACCATTTTGTTCAACAGCAGGATCAACTTGGGGAGTAATTCAAAAGAAAACAACAATCAAGGATTCGCTCCATCATTTTGAGTTTGATGGAAATATTGCAAACCCATATTCTGCATATGGATCTGATCCTACTTATGCAGGTGGAATTAGTGGAGATTTCTTTTCTTATTCAAACATGTGTGGGTTGACTGGTACACTGCTCTATAAATATATTGTAGGTGAATTACCTTCTGCAATTAAAGCAATTAAGTTTATTGATGAATTTTATGATGAACAAGATGAAATAAAAACAATAAAATTAATAACACCCCGATTACTACCGGAAATTTCTTCTGATATGAGTTTATTGTTATCTGGAAACGTCCCAAGAGGAACTGTTATAGCAGTGAAATTATAGGGATATGAATTATGACAGAAACAGTTGAAAGAAATTCTAATTTTGACATCATAATAGATTCGTTGCGGATTGAAAAAAGAGATAGTGGAACTGCTATTCAAGTATTACCAATTCCACAAGATGAGGATGAAAACCCTTCAGATTCTGTTTTTGTTAATATAAGTTTAAAAGAAGGAATATATCAGCCAGGTATTAATGGAACTCTTCGTATAAAGGAACCCGGTGCTGGTGGTGATTATTTTAATTTTCTTGGTAATGAATTTATTATAATCAAAATGCGATCTCCTGACATAAAAGACTCATCATATGAGTTAACCTTCTGTGTTTCAGATGTAAGAATGATCGGGGATGATACTCTACCAGAACTCAGTGGACCTTCAAGTAAAGCAAATCTGGGATGGGAGTTAGATTTTATTGCTTGTGAATCATATTTTTTGAATTGGGGAATGGGTTCTTCTGATTCTTATATTGATGGGGACGAATCTGATTTTATTGGAAAGATAGCAAATGATTCCATGTTCTCCAGTCGTCTGGGACTTGTAAATAATATTGCAAATAAATATTTTAATCCGGGGTCAACACCATTTAGTTTTTCAAAAAAAGAAATGGAAATAGAAACTACCCACAATTCTATTTGGTTGAAAAATAGGCAAAATATGTATCCTTGGGGTAAAGATACACACCAACCAACTTTATTAGAGTTGATGAACAATCTTGCAGAAAATTCTGTAACTGAAGATCAAAAAGGAATAAATTATCTCTTCTATCAAGATCTAGATGGTTGGCATTTTAAATCTGTTAGAAAGATGATTCAGGATTTTTGGGATGATGGTAATATGGTATCGAGAGCGATATGGGGCTCAGACAAGAGAACTTATTATATAGCCGATGATGAAATTTCTTTTGACCTGTGGAATGGTAAGGGTGATCCTAGAATTGAACGATTTAGGATTATGAGTGAATATGATCATTTGAGGTTGTGGAGAGAAGGTGCATATTCCTCTTATTATGAACTTATCAAACCAAATTATGATGATCCATATTTTGATTATGTTGACTTTTCCCAAAATCATCAAAAGAAAGATTCAGACACCGCCGGCGAATTGGAAATTGTAGATTATGACTATCATAGAGATATTGAAGCATGGGGGGAAATGGGGAGAATCGAAAATTATAAACTAATCCCAGACAACATAGAAACAAAAATAGACATATCCGATCCTGAAAATATTCCAAATAGAATAAGAAGAAAATATGACGAAAGTGGTTTGTATGGATATTTTAGTTCCCCATATAATATTCAAAACGAAAACGAATTAAACTATATGAGAAGCATTGAACATAAAGGAAAGTTTGGAAAGATAAACGATGTAATGTGGCAAACTATGTTTGATCAAACAGATTTGGAAATAGAAACATTAAAAAAAATACAACGGGATATTAAAAAACCTCTGAGGGAAAGGTATAAAGAATACGCAGACATAATTAACTTTAAAGAAAGATGGACCGTTTATAAAGAATCAATATGTTGTGCAACAGATGATAAGCACGTTTTTCTTGCGGTTATTGATGACGCAAAACACATCCAAGAAGATTCCCGTGGTGGTATATTTGAATATTCATGGAAAGAAATTGAAATGTGGCCTAAGGATGCAATTGAAGAAATTGATGGTGAAATAATTTCTAATCCAGATGCCCCCATAACAGTAATAGTTCCAACAAAGGGATTAAAGGGAACATATAGAACTGGAAGTGAATGGACAAATCCAGCATTCAATATCAACGAATTACTAAACATAGAAGATGGTGATAATGTCTATGTTGGACCAGGTGTGAATGTTGCAGATGAAGATTTCAATGATTATGCAGAAGCATTTCAAATGATGCCTGTTGGAGGATTTTTCCAAACCGAACCAGAACCTTGTGAAATGGAAGACGGAGCAGATGTTTATTTTCATGGTCACATTGTCCAAATGTATAAACTAGAAGGTAAAGGGTTGGACAAAATAACTGCAATAGATCCTGAAGATGATGATTCAATTCCTACTGAAATATATTTCTTTGATGTTCCAAACGCACATGATGGTTTGTGTTCTTGTCCATAATATAAAATGAATACACATAGAATATGTTGTTGTGGGTGTGGTGATAGACCTTGTTCGGGGGATGAATTTCGTTATCCCTCCACTTCTGGTTCGTGTCCAATTTGTGCGTTGGGGGAAACTTCATACTCACCAATAGGATCTGATATTCCTGCTCCAAACTCCCCACAAAAAGAACAAGGTTCTGATCCCGGTGGTGATTGGATAACAGGAAAACATCCAGAAAATTTATTCACTGGTAATATTTGCTGGGAAACTAACCCTACTGAATATTCATATCCTGGCGAATGTGATCAAGATTATTGTTGGCCACATTGGCCAATGGGAAACAAAATACCAAAACCTTGGTATTACCAATATTCTTCTCCTCAAGGTTTTCTTCCTTGGTCGCCCCAAGTATTTAAAGATTGGATTGATAATTGGGAAAGTCCTTTAGTTCCTAAAGGTGACTGTTCTATGCATTGCACAGAAGAAAATATAGGATGTCATTCTCTTGCATTTGTTGGTGCGGTTGGTAGAGATTATGGTGTTTCAAATTTCGGTGATGAAATGCCTGTGTGTGGAGCAGATAAAGTTACAGTTCCACCAGAGGGTGGTGAGAATAACCAAAATTGGGAATGGATCCGCAATTGGGTTAAATCTGGTGGAAAATTGGTAATAATGGGCGAAGCGAAGGATAGTGTATTTGGATCATGTATAAATCGTGTTGGGTTTTTCAGACCAAGTGGTTGGTATCAATTAAGAGATTGCTCCGGTCCTGATTGTCCAGAAAATTCATTTTATGAATCTTCCATATCTTTATCTGGTGGTCAAATCACTCAACTTCTTTTAGAGTTTGCCTATTACGCTGCAAGAAACGATGATGAAGAGGAACCCACAGAATGGGTAGAAATTTCAGACGAACCTTTTATTAATCAATTTGAAAGTGAAAATGATTTTTTCATTTCTCAGAGTTGTTGTCAGAAAACAAAAACTCCGTTCAAGATGGAAGACGATGGAGATAATAAACCTTTACCTTTTCATTGTTCATATAGTTCCGGGTTAATTCCCATAAATGAACATGGTGGTAAACCTTTAGTTGGACATTGCAACTCAGAAGAAAAAACATGTACGGTGGTCTACAAGAAAAATGGTGCTGGTGCTGTAGTTGTTGTTTTTGATTCAGATGTTTGGGGAATTAGTGCATCACAAACTCCCATTTGGTGGTGGGAAGAGGAAGCCCAACTAACAGATTTATCTGGAGAAGAATTAAAACTAAGGGCCTGCAATAACGATTTTTGGAAATTTATGTGCGAAGATTTCTTATCTGAAGAAGGTTATATTCCTACAACTTCTGGTTGCGGTACTTCATTTTGGGACACAATGGATGACGATTACACAAACAATTCTTGCATTCCAACATCTGCTTGTTGTTTACCGGATGGTTCGTGTTCGGAGGTAAATGTTTGGCAGTGTTTTGAAGACAAGGGAAGGTGGAAGGGTTCATATGGAACTCATCCATCCGGTGAAATATCAGGATGCTGTAAAACATGCAATGATGTTTCATGCGAGCCTCTTCCGAGCGGTGCGTGTTGCGAAAGAAATCCAGGCACAGGAAAGATAACTTACACTTGCAAAGGAGGAGATCTATACAACTTTGAATGCTGTTCTGCATCTGATGACGTAAGCGAAAGTGGATCATATTCTGCACTTTGGTTTTCTGGTAGGGATTGTAGTGTTTGTGATGAACAACCAGAATGTGAAAACGATTCAAATTGTGGAGATCAATGTTGTCAAAACGGGGAATGTGTTGATTGCCCAGAACCACCAGAATGTGGAGAAGACGATGATTGTGAAGGCGAAGATTCGTGTTGTCAGGATGGAGAATGTGGGGACTGTGCAACCACCACCACTACTACCACCACTACCACCACTACCACTACCACAACAACACCGCAACCAGAATGTGTAGAAGATATTGATTGTGATGAGGCACTTTGTTGTATAGATTCGTATTGTGAAGAATGTGACGAACCACCCACCACAACATGGAATCCTTGTGCTGAACCACCAGAATCATGTACCGAGAATTGCGATCCTCCGTGTCCTGAAGGTTGGTGTTGTATGTTGTGTTGTGAATTTCCAGACCCAGATTGTATCTGTTATGAGTGGGATTTTGGACCACCGGGGGGTTGAACAATGACCAGAATGATAAATAATACGGGAGAATACTATGCCGTCTGAACCAGATTTTATAATAGGATTGAAAAAATTTGCAAAGGAAACTTGGCCCTCTGTTAAATTAGGCCATTCATCATATGGTGCTTATGATAAATATCCATGTGCAAATCCAGACACTCCTGTAGATAATTCAGATTGCCCAGATGATGATCCTTTGTGTAATTGTCCCTGTCAAGAATTAAAACCTACCGGAGATGCATCTTGGTGGGATCTCTTTGGTGTGTTTGGTACAGCACCGGATCAAGAACCAACCGATGAAGAGATACAAGAAAAATTAGATGCAGTCAAAGAATGCGATCTGATAGAAGATGTATTGGGTTCAGAATGGCAAGGATGTGTTTGGAGTAATCCAGATCATCCCAGTAGTTGTAATTGTCCCTGTGTCGGTTCAAAATTTAAAGATTATATAGAATACAATAGAACGTATGCAACCTATTGGGATACTCCTCCGATTACTCCGTTGTGGCGAAATGCACAAATGATGCTTTTAGGATCTCAAAAAGCAATTATTGTTATAAATGGAGACCTAACTTTAAGACCGGGGACAGTAATCAAAATATCCAACATAATTCCTCAAGCAGAAGATAGAGAAAGAAGAAGTAGTGGTATGTGGTTAATTAGTGAAATAAATCATACCATATCTGACAATGAACATAGAATGATAGTGTCCTTAACTAGAGATAGCAGCCCGATTGATCCTAATACTTCTGAAGAGTTGGGATTCTGGGATAGTATTTCTAATTTCTTCGGCTTATGATTATACATATTTCTAATAATAAACAGAAAGAATAATAAAATGAATGTTAAATATTCTGATATAGATATACTTCTAACTAGGAATGAATTTGTTAATGATGTTTCTGTAGTAAAGAACAGAAATAGCATAAGGCAATCTATAATGAATATCATTCTTACTAGACCAGGAGAAAAGCCGTTTAATAGATCTTTCGGTTATGGTGTGCATGATTTATTGTTTGAGAATATGGATGTGTTGACAAGAGCAGAAATGGAATTAAATATTCTTTATGCTCTTAGAAATTTTGAACCCAGAGCAAAAGTTAATAGTGTTATTATTGATGATGAACTTATAGATTCAAATGATATATCAATCAATATAGAGTTTACAATACTAGGGGGATCGGAATCTTCTTCGGTTCCAGATTCTCTAAAAATAGAAATTAAGAAAGTAAGATAAAAATGTCAGCACCAAGTAAAATACAATTAGGAAATTTGGATTACGAATCTATTAAAACTAGTTTAATGGAGTATTTGAAAGAGCAAGATACTCTGAAGGATTATGATTATTCGGGTTCTGCTATACAAGTTCTTTTAGACATCTTAACATACAATACTTTATATTATGGTTACTATTCAAACATGGTAGCAAATGAAATGTTTTTGGATACTGCACAAAGAGAAGAATCATTAATTTCTCTTGTGAAACCATTGGGTTATGTTGTTCCTGGCAGCAGAGGAGCAAGAGGCAGAGTTAAATTACGTTATTCTGGAGCGAATTCTAATATACCAATTTATACTAAATTTTCCGGTAATAACGAAAGCGGAACTCCATATAATTTCTACACCGTAATAGAAGATTCAACAAATGAAGACGGAGAGGCAATTTTAGAAATTATAGAAGGAAAAGAGTTAATTAACCAAATTCCTTTGAGTATAGATCAACCGACACAAAAAGGATTTATATCTGGATTAGATGTTGATATTTCAACTATTGTTGTTGAAGTTTATAATTCAGAAGAAGATGATGATGGGGTTCAGATCGGGTGGGAAGTTTGGACCCAAGCAAGTAATATTCAAACTGGATTAGATTATACTAGTAAAGTCTATTGGTTAGAACGAAGTGAACTGGGATTCTTTATTGTTTTTGGTGGTAATTTGTTTGGTTCTGATGGGACACAAGTAGGAATGAGTGTATCACAGGACACTTCAATAAGATTATCTTATCTGAAAAGTAGTGGAGATTTGGGGAATGGTGTTGGTAACTTTAAAGTCCGAAGCGAAGAATTATCGGGTGGTGCAACCGAAACACTTAGATTGTCTTCTGGTGGTTCTTCTTCTCCTGACTTAGAAGCAATAAGATTCTTTGCTCCAAAATGGTTTGCTGCTCAGGAAAGAGCAGTGACAGTAGAAGATTGTAGAGGATTACTTGCCGCAGCAGGTTTTGTTAGTGGCTCAGAAGATCCTTATTCTAAATTTAATGTGTGGGGTGGAGAAGAGATGAATCCACCAATGTATGGTAGACTTTTTGTTAGTTTAAATGTTGACACTGGAGATGAAGGTGGAGCAATAGCAGCAAGTAACGCAATTAGAATATTAGAAGAAAAAACATGTGTAACAATTTTACCAGAATACATAAACCCCACAGAATACCAATTTGTAGTTTCTGGAAATTTATATTATGATCCTATACGAACAAACTTATCTCGGGAAAGACTTCTTTCCTTAGCAAACCAAAAACTGTTTAAACTTTATCCAAATCGTTACAATGTAAATATAAAATCGTCAGACATAGCAAATGAAATTAATAAAATTGATTCTGCATTTAATGTTTCTGGTTCTGATATCAACTTCTATGTTTCAAAAAAAGTCACAGCAACAAATGGACAGTTATCGGATCAATATTTCAAGAACCCAATAAAACCAGATACATTAACTTCTACTAGATTTAATCCACACTCATCACTGAATATTCCAGAAGGTAGAATGGTGTCATTAAGAACAATGGATGCATATGATCGAAAAGGAAGACAATATGTAGAAGTTTTTTATGATTTTAATGGTTTACCCGGAGTGTCTGGTAAAATAGGAACCATTGATAATGAAGAAGGAATATTGTCTCTAAGAAACAACATAACAACAGAAGATTTTACAATTTATGCAGAACCTTATGGAGATTCGCAAACATTTTCCTTCAAAGAAGAAATGATACCATCCATAACTTTAGATCTTTCAGTAGAAAGAATATTGTCATAATAATTTTGGGACGAACTGAATGTATGGATTAATAATAAGAAATGCATCTGCTCATAACACAGCATATCGAATGCTGTTGGTTGAACAAGAATTAGAAAACCTGAGTGAAGTAACACCAGAGCAGTCTATAAACATTAATCATTTGTTCCCTCTCTGGATGATAGAGAGAGGGGAGTCCAATAGATTATTGAAATTTACTCAATCTTATTATGATTGGTTGTATAATTTGGGTGGTTATGAACTAACCACAACTTCAATCAGTTCAGTCGGTTTTCGTAAACTGATTGACATTGAACAAACACCAATAGAATATCTCAAACATTTTGCATACACATACGCTTCTGGATTTCCTGAATCGTTCATTACTCCAGAAGATGATAGTGGTAATGCTGAAGACAATTCTGATCAACTTAAAACCTTCATGATGGGGATACGACAGAATTTATATCAGAAGAAAAGTAATGAAGAAGCATATGAGTATTTCTTTGAAACTCTTTATGAAAGACCAGAAATACAGATATTTTATCCTAAGAAATTCATTCTTAGATTAAATGGTGGTAAATTTTCTGAATGGTCACAACCACTTAATTCTTGTGGTGTAGACTGTGACTATGATACTATTCAGAGTTTGGGTGGAAGTTATCTAAATGGTCCATATGTTTTTCAGGATAGTTTTTGGTATCAAGATTATTCCTATCTTCTTTCTGCTGGTGGAGATATAGGAGTAGATGAAGAAACAGGACTTCCTTCCTATCAAGAGGCCTTAACAGAATTAATACATCCAGCAGGGATAAAGGGTTTCTTTGAAAAGGTAGAAAGTGATTATATTCCTCCAGATGATTATGACGGAGGTTTTAATATATGTGAAACCCCCCTTCTTGGTAATTATTTTCCTTATAATTTAAATAGCACTTCTACTATTGCTCATTGCATGGGTTGTGATGGTAGTGGTTTTACATACTCAGGACCTACTGCTAATTCAATAGGATTTAATGGGGAGTATGGTGGTACTTTTGGTTGGACTGCCGGAGATGCTTGGGCGTCAGTTGGTGCAGGAAGCATTGGTGTGTCCTTCGCTGGTGGTATAACTACACATGGTGGTGGAGGAGGTGCTACGGGATTCAATATGCCCACCTATGTGTACCCCCACTGGGCTGATGGACTTAGTGGAGATGAAGAACATAGTGTACCTTTTAGAGAGATATATATTGGAGAGTTTATATATTTGTGCCCATTGATACGGAGTCCAAACTTGGGAGCAACGGGATGTACTGCGGGGGCAACTGGTTCAGCGTGTTGGTGGGCAGATTAGTTCAAGGATAAATTAAATGGTAAGTAAAATAAAAAACAATCCTATATCAAGTAGCATTTCAACAAAGGCATTACTTGACAATCTAAGATCTAAAAATCTTTCTTTTGTCTTGGGCAATTCTTTAGATACAAATGAAAAAACAAACACAACAGAAAGTTTCTCTGAGGCTTTAAATTCATCATCTCTGGCTATAAAGATAACAAATAATAAGTTCATGGAAGTTATTCCTGTACCGGAAGGTGGAGAAAAATTCTTAAAGACTGGAGTTATTCCTGGCTACTTTCAATCAAGTAACAAGCAAGCACAACAATTTTATTTTGTTCAGGATAATATGTTATACTTTATTCTTGCCCCTAGAGATGGTAGAGAAGATTATCAAAGTTCAATAAAAATAAGTCAATCGTTTGTTGATAGTAGTGGGAATATTGCTCATAGTAAAGATGGTTTCTCTTATTGTGCTGTCGCTGCGTTACCAGACGGAGTTTCTGAAATTAGTAGAAAATATATTCCCATAAGAACAGCAGAAGATGACGTATATGAGTATAATAATTCTGATGTTAGTAAGTTATCAGAAGCGAAACGAATTTGTGGTTCTGGTAGTGAATTAAGAACTGGAAATTGTTGTTTGTATTATAATGAATCAGAATACAATCCAATAGAAGATACTTACTATAATGTTGGTGATTTTTATAAATGTTTTGATACTAAATGTTACAACTGTATAGAAATAGCAAAGAAATTAAACAAGCATTATGTTTTCCATAAACATTCGTTATCTGCCCTTGGACCAACTGGGGGAACGGGAGAGAGATGTCTAGATTTTGACAATGAAAATTTCCCAACCAAATGTGGTATTTGTTCTTGTCGTATAAACAAAAAAAGTACAAGTTACTATGAAGATATAATTTCGGATATTAATGTTTCCGAGTCTCTTTCAGTTAAAAGAAATTGCAAAATTGATAAAGTGGGAAGGGAAAAATTATCTGGAGCAATAAGTTCAATTACCGTTGATCTATCGGGAGCATCCAAAGAAGCAAAGACACTATCTACTGATTATTTAAATTCAAATCTTTTTGTACCTTTAATTGGTGATGGAACGACTGATGCATCGTTTCCTATAACAACAGAATTAGATGCTGAAGGAAATAAAACAATAACAGGAATAGGTTTGCCAAATTCCAATGGTATGAATTATACAACTGCTAAAGTTGATGTTGAAACTTTATCAAAAATGTTTCCTAATTTAGAGTCTAGTAGATTTAAGGTAAATCTTTTTCCAATAAATGGACCTCATGCAAATATGAGGAACATTCTGAAAACTAGTGTTCTCCTTTCTATGAATATTAATTCAAGTGATATTGAAAACATCACCGAACAAACGATATTCAATAGATTTGGACTAGCGACAATACGAGATTCAGAAGGAATAAATATTAATTCTGGAAGATCCGAAAGAGAAGAAGTCTTTACCGATTTAACTACAAAATTAAATGCTACCAAGCAAGGAATTATTGAAATAGACACTAGTGGAGGTACACCTTCAAAGGTAACACTTGGTAATACTGCATTATCAGGTGACGATGGAAAACGTTTTGATAATACTTCTTTGGAAGTAAATGTGGTGAATTTTAAAAGGACATCATCGTTTGGTGCAGAAATAAAAGTTAACACCAACACACCAGATGTTCTTGGGGGGAAAACTGTAACCGATGATCTTGGTGATACATATACAATAACCAGCATAACAAAACCAACTTCTGCTGCGGGAAATAATATTTCTTTAAGTGATCAAGAAGTCTTACATAGAAATACCACAAACATTAATTTAAACTACGGAGAAAATCAGAATAGAACATATCGGTTTGAAATATTGGTAGGTTTTAACTCTGGTAACATCATCACATGAAATACAAGGAGATGATTTGAAATGGCTATTAGAAATATACAACCTTTTTATGCTGGGGCCTCTGAAGGATCTTTTCCTTTAACTGCGAGTCCTTATCATAGTCGTGTAGAAGGTGATGAACTTATATTTGATGGGGCATTAGAGGGAGATAGTCCCAAAAATTATCAATTTGTAAACTTTAGACCCGGATTTGCATTACAAGCATCTGAATTGAATGAAATGCAAGAACATTATCAAATGCAAATGACATTGACTATAACAATGATGCATAATTGGTTGATGTCTGGGCCGGGTTATTTGTGGGATGGTTATGATGAGAACTCTTCTGGTTCTGAAGGTGGAGATGGATCTGATACTGTTAATTCTTCCACTGTAAGGACTGGTTTGGGTGTTGGTGGTTATTTAGCGGGCGGGTCTGTTAGTCACAATCCAGAATTTGCAATATCTGGACCAGGATGGAGAGGTTCATGTCCGCTATATCCATATAGCAATCCATACCAAGGATCTAATTCGGGTCCAGATGGTAAACTTGTCTCTTGGTCATACCTAAATACTACTGACACTATTAGAATTGTATTTTGGTCTGGTTGGTGGTTAACTGAACTCCGAGCATTTTGGGACGGTGCCGGTTGGCCAGAAAACGGTCTTAGTGGTATGAAGCATTGGGTTTATTTAGATGCAGACACAAACTCAAGTCCTTCTCCAACATATACCGTTGATATTCCTGTTGGTGGTGGAGACAATAAAGATATAGTTGCTGGGTTATTACTCTCAAGCGATTATATTTCTTGTTGTGCTGATGATCAAAGCACACCCGAATTACCATGTGACTCGAATTTAGGAGATAACGCAAACGGACATTCAAACCTTGCTTCGTGTGGAGCAAGTAGATATACAGTAAATGTAGTTGGTGCAAGTTCTGCAACACCAGATGATTCAACAGCAGCAGCACCAAAGGGTGATTGGGGAAGTGGGCCAGGTGAGCCAATAGAACAAAGAGATAATTTAAGTGCAGTTGTAAAAGTAAATCCAGCACAAAGAACAATTCGTTATATGAATAATATGCTAATTGGTACTTGGTAGTTGGTACTTGGTAGTCTATATAAATAATAAGTAACGAGAGAAATATAAATGGCAAACAATACTGACGATAATTTATATCAAATACCATTTCTAACAGGAAATAATACTTTTCTTGATTGGGTAAACCACTATAACACTGAAGTGGTTAATAAATCCAACAATCTGAAGATATACGATGGCCTGTCTGGTGATGGTATTGTGTTTACTCTTGGTACTACTGCCTCGGATGACCCACTTGGCGGCGCATCTGCTGGTGGAGATCTCCTCGCAGGCACAATGAGATGTTCTTTGGCAGAAGTTATTCCAAACGGAACAACCTTTGCTGGTGATGTAACAATAAATGGAACTCTCAATTATGATTTAACGAAAAATGTTCTAAGTGCAATAAAAGTAAGAGTGAATCCTGCCGGTGGATATACTGCAACAAGGGGATTTACTTTTGGTATGCCAATCAGGGTTGCTGGAGATAAAGGGGACGGATGTACCGGAGGTCCAAACTATTTTCTAGCCAGAGCAGATAATAGAGATTATGCAGAAGTTTTGGGTGTCGTTTCTGGAGTTACCTGGCCAGTAGATAGTTCGGGAGATGCTGAAGGTCCATTTAATGATTCAGATACTTATGTGGAAGTAACTACTGCTGGTAGAATTCAAGGTGATTTCTCAAGAGCAAACGATCATAGTTCTGGTTTGACTGCGGGGCAAGTGTACTTCTTAAGTCCCGGTAACAGCGGTGGATTAACTAGAATTGAACCAAGCCTTAATGGACAAGTAAGTAAACCTATGATATTAGGTGTCACTTCTGATGTTGGATTTGTTATGCAGTATAGAGGACAGTTCATCCAAGGTAGTGGTACTGGGGGAACTGGGGGAATTGATCAAAATAGATTCTTCACTGCTGTTGATGATGCTTCTTTAATTACAAAAGGTGATATTGTAGCACATGTGCCGGGAGAAGGACCAAATTCTGACGGTTGGGTAACTTTAAACGAAGATCGCTGGCAACACATGTCACATGCAGTTGGAGTTTGTGTTACACCACCATTCACTCTTGATAGTCAAAAATATATTGAAGTAGTTGCAACTGGATATCTAGATGCAGACGAAGACATCTTCCCATCAACAGGTTTACTTTATATTGATAGTCAAGGTAAATTATCTGCAACATATCCCGGTGGATTTGCAAAACCATTTGCAATTGCATGGTCGTCTGGTGGTAGCGGTACTGGAACAAAACGTGGAACAATAATAAATCAAAACCACAACGTTGGTGTTGGTGGGGGCGGCGGAACAAACACAGCAAGTAGCACAAGACCTACTGATCCGGGGAATTGGGCATATATGTCAACATCTTCTGGTGGTGCAACATACGGTAGTGCAGTAAATCAAAACATATTAATTAATGGTGGTTTTGATTTCTGGCAAAGAGGAATTGGAGTAGATGGTCCGTTTGGTGCAACTGGTTCTAAATATTTTGCCGACAAGTGGATAAGGATGGATGGGGTTTCTGGGAATGGAACATCTACAAGCACATATTCTATTGAAAGAAAAACATTTGATACAAACCAAAATGAAGTTTTTGGTAATCCCAAATATTACGCAAGACTTCAAAACAATTTAACTGTTCAGGGTGGATCAAATGGTGATTTTGTTCATATTGAAAATAGAATTGAAGACGTAAGAACCCTTCGGGGAGAAGACGCAACACTATCTTTCTGGGCAAAATGTGGTGTTACAGGTTCTGTAATGGGAATTGTAATCAATCAATATGATGGAACAAATACTATAGTTAATAGACCTGGATCTGTATCATTGGGAACACTTTGGAATAAATATGAGTTTGCATTCAATGTTCCAGATATAACTTCAACTCCATCTGGAGAACATTATATTTCTATTGCTTTTGATACAACAAGTCTTCAAACAACTTTGGATGTTGCAAAAGTAAAACTTGAAAGAGGATTAGTAGCAACTGTCAATGATGAACCAAACGAAAGAACTATGATTAATGAACTTAATAGATGTTCTAGGTATTATCAAAGAAGTTATGATGCCGATACAATATCAAGTTCACAAACAATGAGCGATAAGAACACACCAGACCCAACGGTTCTTGATTTTGTTTCATCTCCTTCTAAAGATTATAATTATAAATTCCCCATACCGATGATGAATGTCCCTGATCTTACTTTCTATTCTCCCTCTACCGGAGTTACTGGTGATGCTTATAATAGAACTTCTGGTAGAGATTTAAGAAAGGGGTCTGGTACTTATGGTTGGAACAATACGCCGAGAATATGTACGAGTTCACAACAACAACCAATGAATACAGAAACAATAACTAAAAATGGAATGGTTGTGTTTATCTCCTGTGGTTCTGTTGTGTTTGATAACATCTCTTTCCATTACGTTGCTGATGCAGATTTGAATAGCAACATAGTAAATCCTAACTAAGAAAGGAATTTAAATGTCTAGTTGCAATCAAGGTAGTTCAAATCTAAGTGGAAATTTAAATGTTAATAGCATTACTCATAGTGGTGCAAGGCTTCTTATGACACATCCTCTTTCTGGTTTTTCTGGAGGAAGAGCATCTGTTTTTATTGGTGATGATGGAGTAACTGCCGGAGATGCTGTTCGTTATGACGTAGATGGAGCAAGTCCTAGTCTCAATAAATATTGTAAATCAAAAGCAGATCTTCCTCGCCATGCAGAAGTGTTTGGTGTGGTTGAAGATATTGACGGTGAAGTTGTTGATGTTGTTCTTTCTGGACAGATTAAGTTTCCGAATAGTAAATTAGTCAATGCCACACACATAGATCCCTCGGGAATTAGCGGAGCGGCCGGCGGGCATGATATTTACTTCTTAAGCGAAGCGACCGGAGGAGCAATACAAAACTTAGCACCAATAGAACCAACATCAATAGCAAAACCAATTTTACAAAAAGCAACAGATGGGGACTATACAGCCCATGTTGTAAACTACATCGGATATCAAATTGGTGGTCAGGTAATCGCAGAAGATCCGGGTGATGAATTAACCGGGACTGTGGTTGAAGTTTTAGATTTTGGAGGAACAAACAGCGCACATTCTGAAAACTCTGATTGGTTTAATCTAACGAAAATAAATTGGTTACCGGTATCAACCGAAAGTGAATATTATAAACAATCTACTGGCTCTTTGTATTCTCAAGCATATGCAAATACATTCAATAATGGAGAATACGGAAGAATGATTAGAGTCACATTGACTACTGTTCCTTCTGCTTCTGTTGATGGTAAAATATTCAAACAAACAAGAATGGATGGAACTAGTTTTTTCCAAGGCAACATTGAAGAAATTAACAAGATAAATAATACTGTTACTATAAAAACAACTGACCCTAATGACCCAAGTCATAATTATTCGGTAAAGATTGATAATTCGCTTTATAATATAGATCCAAATGCAGACGTTGATATTCTTGAGTTTGCTCTACCCATAAGAAAACCATTACAACAATCAGTAGAAGATGTTTATGGTATACGGAAAGGTGTCACAGCAATACCATCTATGCAAGTAACAAGAGATGGTGGAAGAAAAGCAGTAAGTATTCCAAAAGAAATAACAGTAGAAAAATTAACAATCAAGGATCAACTGAATGTTACATCGTCTACAGATAGTACAACTGTTACTGATGTAGGAAAGGTATTAAGACAAATAAACGATGATGCTACGGATGCAATGAATAAATTAAATTTGACAGCAACATCAAAGAATATAGATTAATAGAGATATGAGATGGTAGCAGTATTTCATGGTAGTAGTTTCTTCAAACCAATTGGGCAGGATGCAGTAGCCGGTGACACTGGTGCAACCGGACCAGCAGGTTCAACTGGGCCAACTGGACATGGAGTAACGGGAGCAAGTGGTTCGTCTGGTGGTAATCTCACTGAAGCAAGGTTAATTGGTGATAAACTTCATCAAATCTTTACCTTCTATGATGGATCAACATCAGCATATACAACTTTAACAAAAATTCAAGGTGCAACTGGTGACACCTATACTGTAGTTGATGGCGGAAATACTTATGGTCGGAACGAAAGACCAATAGGTGGCGCAGAAATATTCATTGAGCAGCCTTCTGTAGACTCTATAAAAATAAGATCAATAGAATCAACAGGTGATGTTTTACAACATACTCAAACACAAGATGAAATTAATATTCATTTTGATCGGGGTAGGTTTGGGTATGCTAATTTAGATTTGGGTTCACCTGGCGTTTGTGGGGGGGAATTAGTAGGAGCGATTAGCGGCCAGCCTCAGGGACTATCTGGAACTTATTATAGTTCGCCCAATGAAGCAATCGAATTTAGAAGTAGATCCTTTAAAGAAAAAACAAAATATTTAGTTGTTGGTTCTGGTGGAGATTTCGAAAATAATAACGGCAATGATGGACCACCATCATATGAGGGAAGTATAGATTCCAAATTAGCAAAAACATTTATATTAGACATGACACAAGTAACTCCTCAATATTCTCCTTGGTGGGATATTGAAAATGTTTCATCTGCTACTGTTGGTGGTACTGGTCCTATCATATTGGACATTAAAGATGCAGAGTTTGGATACACGGGACATTCACCACCGGCGGATAACTTGAGTAGAGCATTTACTCTTTATGTTCATGGAGCAACAAACGCTGCAACATCACCGGCTCGTTTTCAAAATGTTATATGGCCGTTTGACAGACAACCCTGTTTCAGTGGACAATCGGATATATTTAACTTTTTCTGGTTCCCATGTGAACCAAGAAGTAGTCAGGATGATGGTGTGATTGATATATGTCCCGATGGACATGCATGGCACGGAAATGTTGTCCAATGGAGATCTTCTGATACAGACACATCAGCAGAAGGTAATGATCCTTTCGGGTGTGATGATGTTTTATTGCTTGGTAGGAATAGCCAAAATGGTAGAAGAATTTACACATCAGGACAACAAAACTATACTGGTATAGAAAAAAGTATTTTTGGTATGACTGGCGCAACAGGTGCTTGTTGTATGGGTGCTGGTATGTGCGTTCATACAACAGATAGATTATGTTATGGTTATTATCTGGGTTCTGGAACAACTTGTAATGGAATGACGAGCGGCGGGACCGGTAGTGTTTGTCTTGACACAGGATCTTGTTGTTTATATTATTCAGATTCTAATGTGGTAGAATGTTTAGACGATATTACTATTAATGAATGTATAAACATTGGAGAAGTTATTAATGTGGAATCATCATTTGGTGGTCTAGGAACCACATGTAAAACATCTGTAAATTGTTTTCATGCTGCGGATAAACTAGGAGCATGTTGTGATGGTATTGGTGGTTGTGAGAATTTAACTAAAGAAGAATGCGTACAAAATAATAACTTTTTCCTTGGGGTAGGAATTCCATGTGAATCTGAAGGTATTCCTGTTTGTTCTGGTGGTACTGGAGCATGTTGTAAAACTGATAGTTGTGTTGGTATGACCGGAGAAGATTGCATTAGCACTGGGTATCTTTATGCAGGGAATGGAACAAATTGTTCCGATATTAATTGTAGAGAAAATACTCACGGGTTATGTACATCTTCTGTATTATCTTTAGATTTGAAGCCTGGTGACTTATATGCTGGTGGTATGGTGGTTGGTATGTACAGACCAAATGGATCTTATCTGTTTGGTGCTACCGGTTTCGGTGGGAATATAGAAACTTCTTGGGAAAATTTGATGCTTGGTGGTGAGGGTTCTACTTCAGAGTATGGGGGGAATCGGTGCCAAATCTATAGGTCCAAATATGATTATAATGGATATGGTATTACTTCAGAGAAAGGTTGTTCTGAATATAATAAATTAAGTATCTCAAATGAAACAACGAATCGCTCAGATTCATATTACATGATCACATCTCTTTCCCATATAGGAATTACAGGAGATAGAGAAGTTGTTAGTGTTGATTCTGTGCCTGGCTCAACTTCAGAGTTTTATTGGGGGAACAAAGGAAGTTCATGGGGACCATTATATAACCGACACACAAACGAGTATGATGATCTAAACGAATCATATAAAGATAAAGTCTTTGGAGTTTCAGAAGGCTGGTGGATGGATCAACATCTGGGAGAGTTATCAAGAAACAACATACCATTCAACACTTTCCCATCTTGTAGAAAAGCAAGAAGAAATGGACTTGGTGCTGTTGATAAACTTCTAACAAAATCAGTGCATAGTTCAAACGGACTTTGGCATAGGAACTGGGGATTATATAACACAATAAGAATTGTGAGTGCTGATAATGCTCTTTATTCAAATTATAATGATTCTCGGGGTGCATATACTTCAGATATGTTCGGACCAGGATTGACTGCTGATTATATTTCTAGTTTCCGTGCTGTTAGATTATTAGATGATGAACTTCAAACAGACGGATCTACTGGGGGAAATATACCGGAAGTTTCGGATTGGTTCATTCCAAGTCATGATGAACTTTCCTTTATAGCAGCAAACTGTATAGACACTTCTCCATATAACTTTAACCTAAACTCTAAATTAATCGCAGAGGGCGGGACACCATTTGATGGGTGGTATTGGTCATCAACGGGTGCTTTTGATGAAACCAAAGGATTTACTGGGGGAGGAACAGGTGAGGGTATTGTTAATAGTTCTTCTGGGTTAGGAATAGATGGTTTAACTGCTGACCCCGGATCATTAGCATGGGCAATAAGATTCAATACCAACGGTAATGAGAATCTATTCAAAGTTTCTAAGAAGAATAGAATTTATAATAAACACAAAGTGAGACCTATTAGATTAATTCGTTGTGACGGTATGTATTCTACAGGTGGATCAGAAAACGAAAAACTTTGGAAGATTCCAAAAGTCCTAAGAGATTCGGACAGAGGAATAAACCAAGATTAAGCGGAGATGATTTACTATGCCATCAAATTACGGATCAAGTAGAATCTTAAACATCAGTGGGGTTTCCGGTTTAACCGGACCTACTGGTGCTTATGGTATTACTGGACCCACTGGTCATACTGGTGAGGCAGGTGTTACTGGTCCTGCCGGTGTAACGGGTATCGGAATCATTTCTGGTCCTAGCGGTGCATCTGGTGGTGATGGAACTAGATACTTTCTTGATGGTGAATTTGGTGGGGACTTTATAACTCTATTCTTAACTGATGGCACAACACTAGGATTTTCTGGTGCTAGAGGTGCTACAGGAGTAGATGTATCTGATGATTATCAAATACTAAACGATGAACATGTTGACTATGCTCAACTATATTCAACAAAGAGTGGAAGCACTGCTTACTTTAAATCTTTAACAGTAAGTGGTAAAGACATTGAAGTATTTGGTTCTGATGATTTTACTGTATTGTTAAGGGGATCAACATATACTCATGGTATTTTTGGTAATACTGGAGAATTGATTCATACTAGAGATGGATTTACTGCATGGGGTACACCAAACACATATTGGTCTGGTAGTGAATTATATGCTAGAATATTAACTCATAGAGAAATTAAAAGCACAGGATTGACAGCAAACAATAATCTCATATTGAATCCTACAAATACAGATGGGATTGCTTTTTCAGGATCGGTTAATGGGAAGGGTGTTCCGTTTTCTGTTTTAGAGGAAGTAGCCGATGAGCCAAATAAAGTTAGTTTAAAAGTTGGAACTCATTTTGGTCAAACTGGATCAACTAATATTTATATGAGACATTCTGGAATAACGTTTGAGAAAGATTCTGTAAAATTTTCTCCCATAGGATCTTGTTGTTATTGTCAGAACAATCCTCTTCCACAACAAGACGATAACCCAAATTGTGTTGATTATAGTACAGAAGATTATTGCAATTCAGTGGGTGGGATTTTTTCATTAGCAAGTTGTATAGACAGACCAGAAGGTCCAGATTGCTATGCATTTGGTTCGTGTTGTATAAATGGAGTTTGTGTTGCTTCCTCCAGAGAAAAATGTTCTAGGTATGGAGGCTTTTTTATTGACGGTGTACTATGCGAAGGACCAAATAGTATAGAATCTATGGGTGGTTGTCCAGAACCGTGTGGAATTAGAGGAGCGTGCTGTATTGACCAGATGTGTTTTGAATATACAGAATATGAATGTTCTTTCATTCATGGTGGTTATTTTGTTGATTCTCCCTGTGATGAAGTAAATTGTTGTATTAATGCTCCCCTTGGTGCATGTTGCATCAACGAAATGTGTTATGATACTACTCCATACGAATGCTCTAAATTGCAGGCGCATTGGGAACCAGAACCGTCAGTTGGTGTTTATTGGGGCATTGGTTCTAAATGTGCTGGTCCCTATGGACCATACAGACCATATGGTGATGAACAAATAGATGCTACAGAAGATATAAATAATGTTCCTTTGATGAGTTGTGTTGAGTGTGAACCGGTGGAGGGAGAACCGTTACCATATCCTCCTTGTAGATGTGCAGGATATAACGGTTGGTTCCAAGAGTCTGGTCCGTGTACAGATGATAATGGTAATGCTGTGAATATATGTGCTTGCGTGGATGTATCTTGTCAGTGTCCATGTAATGAAGAGGAAGGGTGCGGAACTATAGTTCTAGCCGATGATCAGTGTTGGTCTTGTTGTAGAGATGAACCAACATACGATGATGGTGGGGGTGGATCCGAACCGCTGGGTGCATGTTGTTTTGGAACTGATGGTAAAAATTGTCAGGACATCACAAGAACACAATGTATTATATTGGGTGGTT
>Ga0208299_1000485_pt1 | contig 36900 bp, 61 predicted proteins | sample 15_taG_FD_184089 | JGI IMG/M metagenome (GOLD analysis project Ga0208299, IMG submission 184089) | Marine viral communities from the Subarctic Pacific Ocean - 15_ETSP_OMZ_AT15312 metaG (SPAdes) (version 2) | ecosystem: Environmental > Aquatic > Marine > Oceanic | place: Pacific Ocean | collected... | reverse complement strand
AAGAACCAAGTGACGAGAACGTCACCGACGCAGCATCAGCCTCCAAATACGTTGTGGCGATTGCCTCGATCACAGCCATCAGGCCACCATCCTGGGGAGGACACCGAACAGGGAGAACATCGAACCCGCCGAGAAGTTGGGGCTGGCCGAAAGGTCGATCTCAGAGATCGGAGCCTGCGACTTCCAAGTGCCAGCGACTATTCCGACATAACCACCACCGTCCCAGTCGGACGCGTACGCACAGAGCGCACTCTTGTATTTCCCCGAGTTGATGTCGAAGAGGTGGGTGACGCAGGCACCAAACATATTGGTACTGGACGATTGCGGCATCCACGATTGGAAGATGTAAGTGGTGCTAGCGGTTCCAGCGGAAGCAGCGGAACCCGTGCCAGTCAACTCCTGATAAGTGTAGTTAGATCCCGTGTCGTTGTTGAAACGCAGTACGGGGGTTAGAGCCGTGGTGCCCTGAGCGTACTGCACAATCACCAAATCCATGTACTGGCTGAAGTCGCCCGTCTGGCCGTCATCAGTCGAAGTCCATGTGACCGTCGAAGCGGGCAGCGACAAGGATGCGTGGGCGATACCGACCCATGCCTCACCGTCCGTGAGAACACCGTCTGCGTCGATGTATGCGGGATCAGCCATTATGCGGCCACCTCGTAGCGGATGATGACAATGCCCGTTGCACCATCAGCGCCGGGTGCGGCGAGGTACCCAGCGCCGCCACCGCCGCCTGATCCCGTGTTGGGTACGCCCCCTGTGGCGGGGGTGGAGGGCTGCAATGCGCTGTCTCCACCGCCGCCAGCACCACCGCTGATTACACCGCTCCAACTGCCACCAGCACCCCCGCCTGCGTATGTTCTGGTCGTAGCCGTAATGCCGTAGTAGCCCGACTGGCCCGCACCGCCGATGCCTCCAGCGACGGTTACCCCGCTTGCTCCGTCACCTCCCGCAGCGTTGGCACCACCACCACCACCGCCCGTGGTGGAACCAGTATTGGGCTGACCGCCCCCAGCGTTACCTGTGCCACCGCCTGTGGCCGCTCCACCCGTAGTGGTGCCAACGTCGTAACTACCGCCACCACCGCCGCCTGAACCGCCAGTCCCGCCATTTATGGCGCCGCCCCCCGCCTTTGACGCTCCACCACCCAGCCCTCCACCATCGCTGGTAAGACTTAGTGCCACGGAATCCGCACCCACCGTGGGAACAGCAGCGGTGAGAGAACCAGAACCGCCCGCACCGACGGTGATCGTGTACGTTCCTGCGCTCACGGCAACGCCTGTCCCCGTTTTGACTCCGCCCGCACCACCGCCACCGCCAGAGGCACCCGTGGACACATCGCCGCCGCAACCTCCACCGCCGCCTGCGACAATCAGATAATCCACATCAGCCGCACCGCTGGCAACATAGAACTTGCCTGAACCACGGAACGTATGCACACGATACGTCGTACCAGAATCCTCATACTGCGTGATGATCCCACCAAACGCCGTCAAAGGCGCAGCGCCGAACAGGCCGCCATTCAACCAAGAAGACACAGCCGTAGACGGCCACGCCTTCGGCGTGTCATGCCGCCCCCGCCAGTTAGAAACAGCGGTGGACGGGTTGGTGCGGTCCTGACGAAACATCTGTTAGGCGGTGATGCGGTTGACGTAACCGTTGATGACCACGACATTCGCCGCAGCGGCAAACGCCTTGACCACCAGATCGTTCTGCAACAGCAGACCCGGACACACAAGCACCCACCCTGCCTCAGCACCAATCGTCACCTCGACCAGATCGTCAGGTGACGTAGTGCCACCGAACTCCAACGTCAGTTTCCTGTCCGTCGAATCGGTGTTACAGGCGTACAACCAAATCTCGTCCATGTCGGAAGTGCCCGACACAGCAGTATGGATGGTTGTTCCTGCCGTAGCGGTGGCAACAACCTTGATGTTCTTGCCTGTCGTGCCACCAGACAGTTTGACCTTGGAGTATGTTGCCATTATCTTTCCTTAATTGAAGACAGTGTTGGATAGAATATCGTTAGCGTTACCGTCACCCTGCAAGGAAACAGTTCCCGTAGCATCAGGCAACGTAATCGTCCTGTCTGCCGTGGCATTCGTGACGTGCAACAACGTTTCGTGCGCGTCCGCGCTAGACCCCTCAAACGTGATAACAGGATTCGACCCGTCGATCTTGATACCAGCAGCAAACGTCGCCAACTCCGAAACAGACAATGTACCTTGTACAGTCGTCAACGAACCCGACGCAGAAAGAAACGGCGTCCCAGTAGCCCACGACACGACATCCGTGAAGTTGGCGTTCATCTGAGACGCCACAATCGACGTACCAGCACTAAACGAATTCGTGACACTCAAAGCAGCCATTAACGGATTCTCCTTGTCCTGTACATGGCGACAGCAGAAGTTAGGCCCCACGTCCCTCTGTTGCCATCGGCAGGAGAAACACTGAACCTTAAACTAATAGCCTTGGCTGTCCCAGCCGTCGGCCAACGGAAGAACTTGTAAATGTTCGATGTGCCCCCCGCAGCCCACTCGTCCACATCCCACTTGGCTGTACCCCACAGGGCCGTAGTCGTCACCCCAGCAATAGACTGGGTCTGCGTCACCGCCTCCGTACTCAAATCGTAATCCTTGTAGATGCCCATACGGACAGTCAACGTGTTATCCGCCAACATGACCGTGCGCGTCTTGCCCCAACGCTTAGTAAACGTGGGTCGATTACCAATAAACCAGCCCGTCTGATAAAACGACTGGATCTCCGTACCCGTCGCCCCATCATAATCGTCAACGTCCTCGTCAACGTTTACCTTGGAAACACGGGTAAAAGCCGCCGTGCCGCTCACCACCGAAGTAACAGCCAACCCCAAATGGGTGTCACCCGTCGGACGGTACGCCAACAAAGAACGGGCATTAATGTCATACCGTGCCCACGCACCCGACTCCCCCAACGACGGATCCCACATGAACGTATTGCGCCTGTTCGTCTGATCCGACCCGGCCAGATTGTCGCCCGACTGGTAGTCCACAGACAGCCACAGTTTCTCATCGAACCACATCAAAGACGGGGCTGTACCCAACGTCAGCGTCGACCCGTCATCCAGCGCAGGCTTGATTCGCTCAAACGCCCACGCCAAGTTGTCGTAAGCCAACAGATAGACGCCGTCTTCGGCATACCAGAAAAAGATTCCCACCGTTGAAGCAACAGGGCTGGTTCCGTTGCGGCATCCTGCCGCACGGGTAATGTTCCGAACCTCAAACGAATCCCTGCTGAAACCATAGATGGCGTACACGCTGTTCTGCTTGAACACCAGCAGCCTGTCAGCATCAGGCAGAATAGCCGTTATGTAGTCGCCGTCTTCACCAATATCGATGTCGATGTAGTCGGTTGCTGTCCAGTTCTCAGCATCGTTCACCTTTGAGAACCTGACACGGTTCTTGTACGTCGTCCCCGACTCCGTCGTGTAGGCGACCCACACGAACTGTCCCCATGTGGCGAGATAGCGTGCCGCTGGAAAGTGACCGTCCGAAGCGTCAATGTCCGGCGTCAACGTAGTGGCGTTGTTAGCCCCCGCCCACTTGACCGCCGACTTGGTGCCCTCACTGTTCAGCAGGCTACCATTGGAAAGATAAGTGTATTCATTGAACGTGACGCTGCTAGGGGGCTGCGCTCCAGCGAATACGACTGTTGCAGCCGCCGAGGCGACTGCTGTGCCCTGAAAATTCCCCGTTGCCCCGTTGTTCCAGTACAACTTGGAGTTGCCGCTGTCTTTGACGGAAGCCAAAACCTGATTGACGGAAGCGTCAGAATGCTGGTAAATGGCGTAAATCTGATCTGCTAGACCAGTCGCGTTCAAAGCGTCGATAGCCTTGCGGCGCGACACACCACCACGCGGATCAACGTCCACGTTCAGCAACGCCGGGGACTCGTTCGGTGCGAGATTGAACTGGTCTGCCCTGAGGTTTAAACCGCCCGTAAAATCGGCACGTTCGTCGTAACGGTACGGCTCAGCGTACCCAGTGTCTCTGAAGCCAGCGGCGGGAAGAGTGAAAGCCACCGTTACTCCCACGAATAGCGCAAACGGTCAGGCATGTACACCTGTGACCGCCAACGCGAAGCGTTGAGAGAGTTGAGCAGCAAAGGTTGCGGGGCAGGCGAGTCCTCAAACCGTGCCCGCAAGTTTTCCAGTTCCCCTTGGAATAGGGCGAAATACTGGTTGCCCATTCCGGAGTCTTCCTGCTGCTGGTATGCCCGATAGGTGACGTACAGCGTAAGCACGTTGTCGAAAGGGTCAGGCCAATCGGGGGTGTTGGCGTCTGCTATACCCGAACGGTAGATGGCGCTGTTACCGCCAAAATCGATGGCGTTGCGGTATCCCCGGACATAGACGGTGGTCCCCGCCGATGGGGTGGGGTACAGTCTGATCTGTAACGCTCCGCCCTGATCCCCCCACATTGACCAATACCACGGATCACCCGTAGTGTTTGAATCCAGCGGGTAGACGATGTCGCCAGCGTCACGTCCAATAAATTCCAACACATGGTCGTCGGTTCGCAGGGCCGCTATTTCCCGCAATCCCGGCGTTTTCGGGGCGGAAGCCCCGGAGAAGGTCACTCCGTCGTGGGCGAGTAGAACGCCCGTGGACGCATTCGACCCTACGTCGGCCAGCGAATAGTCCTTCGTGGAAGCGACGGTGTCGAAGGTAACGGACACTTCGTAGAACGGCCACCGTTTTTCCGAATATACAACGAGGTTGTAGCCCTCCCTGATGAACGTATTCAACACGGAGTCAGAAATGTCGGTTGCGTCGATGTCAACTACGTTGCGAACATAGTCGCGCATTTCGCTCAGTTGCAACGCTGTCCCCTATTCCTCTACTGGTTCAAGGGTGGTTTCCTCAGATGGTGTTGCCACGGGGGCATCACGGGTGGGGGTGGGGTTTACGCGGTGAACGCTACGGCTACGCCCGTGGGCGTGCCCTTCGGGTACGAGCGTCTTGTAGTTTCCCGCAGGTTCATTTGCGGGGCGCTGGCCCTGTTTGTATGCGTATGCGAAACCCCTTGCCATGATGCCTCCCGTGGCAACGACCGATGTTCAGGTTCTACTAGGCAGGCGTAATGCCGTACATGTAGCCCTGACGGGCACGGTTGCTCGTAGTCAACTCGCCGTAGCAGAGCAACTGCGAGAACACCGCATCCTGATTGGTTGGGCGCACGAACGGCGTCGGCTTGAACCAGACATCCGAATGAGCAACCAACTGTAGGTACTTGGTGTTGAGGAAGTACAACTTGCCTTCCCCCTCCAAGGTTCCATCAAACGTCATCGGGCAACCCTTGAACAGGAGGTTCTGGAAGCCGCTGTCCGCCATATCAGTATCCGTGTAACGGATCTGATCGGTGAGCAGAGCCTCGTAAGCCTCGTACTGGTTTTGACCCGTGATGCAAATGGTCGGCTGGTCGTTACCAACCGAGCAGTTGTTGTACAGGGTAGCCATCGAGGCAATGGTGATCGCAGCCGAACCTTGGTTCGTTACCGCAGACCTCCACCACGAGTTGTCCGCATCGGTGGCATCAATGCCGCCGGGAGAACCCGTAGAACCAACCAAGGCGCTCAAACCGAGCATGTCCTTGCTGCTGTTCCCAGTGCCGTTGCCGAAGAACATGGTGTTCATGTTCTCGATGATGGTTTCCTGTGTCTGGAAAATCTTGCCTTCCAGAAGATCGATGATCTGGGCTTCGCCGTTGTTCTTGGCTTCCTCCATACCATTGATCGTTACAGTGGCCGCATACTGCTTCCAGTCGTACTCAGCCGCGCTAATGCCCGTCTGCGCCGTCGTGGAAATAGTGTCCGTACCAGAGTACGAACCAGCCGTTGAGTTGGTCCCGTAAATCACGGGAACGACGATCTTCGCACCACCCGAAATACGCCGAATCGTCTGACCGTTCGTCAAGGCATAGAACAATGGCCTAGCCGAGAAGATGTTGTCAGTAAGTTTCGGGATGTAGTTCTTAAGGGTGGTTGACAGAATCTCGTCAAAGTTGCTGTTGCCAGCAGCCATAACCTGTCACCTCGCTTTTTTGTTATGAAGTCAGTTCCCGCTTGGCGTTCTCAAACGCCTCACGGATAGAAGAAACCTTTTCAGGAGCAGCCTTGGAGGAACCCGCCTGTTTGGACCCCGAAGGAGTCACCACACTCGCATCCCGCTTCGCTTCCGTACGCTCCTGCTCTTGCTCCAACTTTTGCGCCCGCCGCGACACGTCGTCATAACGCATATGTGTCAACGCCGCCTCAAGATTCGTAATCTTGTTGGCTAAAGCGTGTTGGAACAAATCCTGAGCGTCAAAATCGCCGTACTGTCCTTTCAGGTCTTCAACCTGCTTCTCTACCTGTTGTCGTCTTTGAACGCGATCCTGTGCAGCCAACCGCTGCTCCAGCCCACGAATGCGATCTTCCGTAGGGTCAGGAGTGTCATCACCCCATGCTGCCCCGTAGGGATCAACCTCAGCCGCCTTTGGCGCCTGTTTGGTCGAAACCCCGAACGCATCCGCCAACGCTGACATCGTCCCCTCAGGGTCCGCTTCCAACGAAGTGACTATCGCTTCGGCCTGTTGCAACCTTTTGCGTTCGGATGCCAGTTCCTGCGTCTTACGGGTGTAATCCGACTGTCGCTGGTATCCATCCCGAAGTTCCTCAAGGCTGACCTGCTCCTCTGAACCGTCCACCTTTACGGTATACGACCCGGCAGGTTCCTCTGAAACCCCAACCGAAGAATCCGGACTGTCCACCTCAGTGGGTTCCGTTGCATCTTCCATTTTATTGCCTCCTGAGAGTCCGCCCGTTAAGCGATTGCTCTCTCCTACTAGGGACACTCTGTCCCAAGCGACCTATAAACTTCCCAACTCCACGCCCATCTGATTTTGCAACTGCGTCACCAACTCTGGTGGAACGCCACCCGTCTGTGCGAAAGTATCCTCAGGGGGCATCATCGGCATACCCATGCCGCCGGGTGCCCCCGGAGGCGCAGGCGCCCCCGCAGGACCTTCCGGCATCACAGGCGCCTGCTCCATCAAGAACTTGTCGGGATCCTTAATATCAAAACCACGTTGCAGCACATGTCTCGCAAGTGCTGTCGGGTCGATCACGGTCCCCACCAGCGGAGCCATAGCGTTCAACAACGAAACGGCCTGCTGTTTGCGAATAGTGTCGTTGGTGGGCTGTGTCGAACCGCCCTCCACCGAATAGTCGTACTCCCCGACAATGTCGTCACGGTTGTACGTCACGAACAGGCTTTCGCCGCCACGGCCCACCACCCGGGCAACCTGCTCGCCAGTCATAAACTGTTGCAGCAACTGGATGATGCGACGGGCCACATGCCCAATCCCCAGTTCGACAATCGCCAACTTGTCAGCGGCACGAGCATTGCCCGCATCAGCGATCAGACTCGCCTCAGTGGCCGTACGACGGATCTCAGGGAACTGACCCCGTGCATATTCCGACACTCCCGAAACAGCCGCAATGTCATCTTCGATAATCGCTGAAGTGTTGTACACCTCCGGCGAAAGCGGAGTCTGCGGCATCGGAACCACAACCTCCGACAACGGTTTGTTCTCATCCACCACAGGCACAAGACGCCCGTCTTGATCGGACTCCAAAGCCTCCCGGCCCTCCGGGCCAAACGAACGCTCGTGATACAGGTACTTGCGGGCGTAACGCTTGCGGGCATTCACCAACTGGGAGCGGGTCTTGTCCAACTCCAACTGCAAAGACTCAATCGCTTCCAGATCACCCATCGGGTAGAAATAGTCCGGAACGTCATAGTTTCGTAACATGACAAACGGCTGTCCGTACGCGTACGGCATGGGGATTGGATCCACCAAGAATTCGTCGCCAGTCAGCGACGACACACTCATCGTATTATTGGCGATGTCGTAGTATTCGTATATCGCTACCCGTTCCTCTTCCAACAGGAACTGCTCGCGTTCCTGACGGCTAGAAGACTCATACATTGGGTACAGCATCGCGTCGGCGGTGAGCCGCTTCCGGGCCGACGGCTTATAGTTCTTGTCCGTCTTGGCGTCCTCCAAGCGTCGGATAACACGCTGGGCGATCCACTTCGCATCCGCCATGCAGGTCGCTTCCGGATCGACAAACATGTCGAACGGAGAGATCCGCTCGACAAACGGCTGATCCTCCACAACCGACATGCTCGTCTGAGGAACCATAGCCATCAACTCTTCGTCGCTGGGCAAACCACCCGCCAACTCGGGGTTCTCCGCCCCGAACAGGTTCGCCTCAAACATGGCGTCCTCCGCCAGTTCCTGACGTTCCGTATCCCCCAAGGACCGCTCCTGCTCCACAAAGTTCCAACCAACCTTCAGCCAGCCGTGGCCGAAAATAAGAAAATCCTTGACGGAGCGTCGGAACGGATTGCGGAAATCGTGATGCCGCCACATGTAATTGACGACAGCCTCAACAAACGTGGCCCTGTCAGCATCCTGCGGCAACGTCGGAGACACCACAATCTTAGGATGGTTCACCGACACAGACGGCGCAATAACATTCACCGTGCTAAACGCCAGATTCACAGCGATCAAATCTTCGCTGCTAACAGTGGTACGCGGCCAATGCTTGCCACGATACAAATCGTTCATGCGACGCCACAGGCTGTCGTAGCCCATCTCGTCGCGCCAACGGCCAGACGACCTCAGACGGCGCTGAACAATCTCATGCTGCTCAACCCTCGTCTTGCGCGCCATCAGAAATACGCCTTATCTGGTAGACGTTCGATGTTCCGGCCCTGAGATAACGCTTCCCTCTCGGCTTTCCGACCACGCTCCCCGCGAGTCAAATGCTGCTCGTCGGGGGGCAACATGGAGCGGTAACCCGCTCCAGTTGCGAAGCCTATACCAAGCAGTTTTAGACGCCGCTCCCACAGGTCATCCAATTCAGCGCAGGGAACATCCCCGCGGTGTTCCGCGACATAGTCCCGAAACTCCGCGAAAGAAGCCTCCCGGGGGAGGACAGCCACCGCTAAGGGCGCTTAGTGTGCGGTGCAGCGTTGTGACCCTTCAGGTCAGGCTGCGGCTTGGACGGCTCAACCTTGCCCGTCGGCCCATGCTGATTGAGCGGCGTTTCACGAACGCTGATCTCACCATAGCCGCCAGTCTGATTGGCGTACTTGGGGTCATCAAACCGCTGCTTCGGAGAGTTCGGCGCCGCAGGCTCCCAAATCGGGTTAGCCACGACAGAACCACCACGCTCCATCTTGTTGTTCTGACCGCTTGACCCGTCAACCGTCACCGTGCCGTTTGTGTGCGACACAAAATTCTTAGCCACAAAGACCTCCAAGTCTTAATAAAGCCTCTACAGGAACTGGTCAGACTGTCCCACGCACCGTATGGGAACCGATCTTCAAATCCGGATCCGGGTCCTCTTTCACCATCCGGGCAAACCAATCAATAGTCCAATAATCGTCCGCCTTCGGCGCAAACTCAGGCATAAACGCATACTGGCGCATCTCATTCGACAACGCCAACGCCATCACACGGTCATCATGCGGCGACCCCCCCATCGAACCACGCTCATTCCGAACATACGTCCGCAACTCCGCCAACGTGTACCGATCATGGATCGTCAACTCGCCCGACCGCAACGCCATACCCAAATCATCAATCAACAACGGCTTCGACGTACGAGTCGTCTTCCACCCAAACTCCTGCGACACCTTCGCAGCCGAACGATTCAACATCCGCTTCCGAAACAAATTCGGATGCCCCAAATGCCGCAACTGGGTGATCGTCGTCAACCCATGATTATTCGACTCCACACAAGTCAACGCATCATTATACCACAACGCCAGATTGTACACCTCATTAGCCAACGTATCCGGCGGAATATGACCATGCCACACCGCAACCTGCTCACCACCCCGAACATCCAACACCTGAGCGCACGAATAATCCCCATGCGCCAACCCCTCAGCCGTATCAACCCCAATACAATACGAACGCTGCGTAACAGGCTCACGCCAAACTGTAAGCATCTTTACGAAACTCCACAAAACGGGCCGAAGGACGCCACAAATAGCCGCCCTGCCCCTCCTCGACAGCAGCGCCCATCCGCTCCAACACATCCAAATCAAACACAGGATTCCCAGACTTTATGAACGCCTCCTCAGGCGTCGTCGGATACTCCTGAGCCAACTGCCACGGCAACATCGACTCACACTTCGACTCATACCACGACTCATCCCGATCCTCCGCCGCAGACCACGGAAAAAACATCGGCTCAAACCTGTTCGTCCCCGTGGACGAACCCACCCACAACTCGTGGAAGAAATTTCCGCTTCCATTCGCCGTGCTAAGACCAATAATTCGACCCCCCACATCAGCAACAGGCTCTATCGAAGCCCACGCTTCCTCCGGATTGGGAAGGAACGCCCACTCGTCAACCACAACCAACGATGCCGACTCGCCACGAGCAGGATCGGATGCCGAAGGCATCGAAGTAATCTGGCTTCCATTCCCAAACGCCATCTTCTGCTGATGCTCAACCAACGACTCCGGGCCACGCTCCACCATCCACTCCGGCAAATGCTGAAAACCATACTTCGACTTCCTCAACAACAGAACCGACTCACGCTCCGTACGCGACAAATCAATAATGTTCTGATCCGGCCTGAAAAACGCCAACCAAAACTGGTGAGCAGCCACCAACGTCGTCCACCCAATCTGACGGGCCTTCAACGTCAACGAATAACGGTTATTATCCCAATGAGTCAAAGCCTCAGACTGAGCCGCCCGGAGATCAAACAAAATTCGACCATGAGCAGGATGAGCAATATGCCAATACTTGCGTAAGAAATACGGCTCATCCTCAGCGCACCGCCTCCACTCCGCCTCACGCTGAAGTTCAGTCAGACGGCTCATCTAATCGAACAACGACTGTAACGTCCGACCCAAACCCCAAACCATAAAGGCTATAAACCCGAACAGCACCGTCACCGCCCCGCACAACACCCAATCCCTCACTGACACGACTCACAAACCTCCGGATTCTCCAACCCGCACTCCAAAGGCTCATCAGATTCCGGACCATGAAACGGATCCCCCCACGGCCCCAACGCAGGACGCTCACCAAACGCCTCCTCACGCCACACCTGATCCCCATCACCATCAACACCCGAACCCAACCTCACCCGCTCAGTAACCTCCGGCCAAACCACCCTAATCCCCCACAACCCTCAAATGGTGAACCTGAGCCAACAACTCCTCAGCCAACTCCCCATCCGACAAACCAGAAGCCTCACGATCATCATCAACCAACACACGACGCTTCGGCGTAAACTTCTCAATATACTGCAAATACAACGACGCAGCCTGTACACTCCCACCCACAGCCTGCTGATGCAACGCATCAATCACCGACTGCGTCCGCTCAGGATGAATATTCAACTCAGCCGCACGACGATCCCACTCCTTCGCAAAACGAGGATCACGCTTAATCCGACGCACCGAATCCTCATGGATCCCCGCCTCAGCAGCCCACTCATACTGATGTTTAGGATCCCTATCGGGACCCTGTAACAACCAATCCAACAACTGGGTCCACTTCTTCGGCATCGTCTTCTGACCCGAAGACTCATCCCACTTCCAACCCCGGCCACCACCATTCTGCGGCATCCAACACCTCCTAAAAACACACCCCCAAGTGTCCCGTCGCAAACTGTCCCCGCCACAAAACCCCTGCTCGCAACATGGGACACACAGGGTAACCATATGGGGGGAACCACAGCCATGCCATGCCATGAGGTGTACAGTCCGAGCAGACAAACACCAGTCCGGCAGCCCACTGCCCCTCCATATCTATACCTTAGTAATCCCGGCCCCCCCCTGCCCCCCCATGCCCGGGGGGTCGGGGGCGGGGGTGGGACAATGGATGGGCAGGGGGGGGTCCCGGCCCGGATTGTACCGTGTACATTCCCGCCCGGACGCGAAAGAACCCGGCCAGCGTGTAGCCAGCCGGGTTCCGTTCGTCCCGGACCGCTGCCCGGGTAGGCATGGTGTCCTAGTTGGTCGGGTCCTCCTCAAGCACCACGTCAAAGGCGCCGCCTAGTTGGGCAAGCCTTTCGGTGTCGATGGCGTTGATTGCGATTGCCGTCCGCAGTGCGTGGACGATCTCGCCTATGTCGGTTGGCGTGACCTCGTCGACTAGACGCCACACTGTGGATGGGTTGACGCTGACCACATTGTCACCAGTGTCGTCGTTGCCGCCGCCGTTGCCTTCTGGCGTTGGCATTCCGGCCGCCTTGTTTGCTGTGGCTATGGCCGCTTTCCGGGCGGTCCCGGGACGCTTGCCGTCCTCTAGCGCGGCGTCGCGTGTGGCCACATAGTTTTCGACGTAGGTCCGGACGTGCTTTGCCGTGTCCCGTTTCTTGTTCATGGCAACGTAGGTCAGTCCCTTGCCCATCGGCCGCGTGTCGCTAGTTGTGATCCCTAGGTTGGCCAGCGCGGCGTGTACTGCTGCCGCAGTGGTCGGCGGGGTTTCGTCTAGCGACAGTGCCAGTGCCAGCGCGGCGCCTGTCTTGCCGTCGTTGGCGGACACTGTCCCAACATGGCCAGTGATGGTCTTGCCGTCGACCAGCCGCCACTGGCAACGATCGTCGGTCCGCTCTGGTGTGAGTTGGCCGCCGTCCCGGCCATGGGCCAGCCAGATCGCTGCCCCGTGGTCGACTGCCGTGGTGGCAGTCTTGCCGTGACGGTCCGCCGCCTTGATAGCGGCGATCGTTTCGGTTCCTAGTTCTGCTAGTGCATTCATGTCATGTCTCCGTTTCTCAGTCTGGCGGGTTTGCCAGTACTGGCAACGCTATCGGCGGACTATCCAAACACCAACGTGGTCTTTGGATTCTTTTCTGGCCGGGATTCTGCATATCTGTACAGTGTACAGTCTGGCGCCGTGTCTGTCTGGCCGTGGCCGTGGCCGTGTCTGTGTCCGTGTCCGTGTGTCGCCTGATGGATGCATGATGGATGCCTGATGGATGCGTAATGGATGAGGTTGTGATCGACCTGTTTTGACGATAGACTGATGCTATGGCATCAGATGATACAGTTTTGTTCAACGGCGAGTCAGTCACTTTCGTGTCTGGCGTGACGTTGGATGAACTACGAGCGATACCCGTATTGGATGGGCGTACCGTGAAGGCTACGCCTAAGTCTGGGCGTCGGCGTAATGGTCGGGTCGTGGTGACGTACGATCTGGCTACGGTGCGTCGGCGTGCTAGGGAGAGGAATGTACAATGCACAGACTGACCGTGTCGGCACCGTTAGCGTTTCGGGCGTCGACTGATCGCAAGACTGCCCCGTGGGTAGCGTGGCGCAAGGATGGGCGGGGTGTCCCGCTGGCTAATGCGTTCGGGCTGCCCGCTGGTCCGCGGTTCTCGTGTGGTGGTGCGACTGCGTGGTGTGAGCGTGTCTGCTATGCGGCGAATCTGGAACGGTGGCCTAGCGTGCATGCGTTGGTGATGGGCAACTGGTCGGTGTATCAGTCGCTAAAACGTAGCGTGCCCGGGCTGATGGACGCTAGCCGTCCGATGCTGGATGATCTGCTGGCTGATTGCGAGCGGCGTGGCGTGGACCCTGTGTGGCGCTGGTTCTGGGATGGGGATATTCCGGGGCGGAACTTTGCCCGGGCTATGCGTCGGCTGGCTGATGAGTACCCGACCGTTAGGTTCTGGTGCTACACGCGTTCGTATGATGTGGTGCCGTTGCTGGCTGGTGCCGACAATCTGTCCGTGTATCTGAGCGTGGATGAGTTCAACGTGGATGCGGCTGTGGTTGTGAAGGCTGCCAACCCGTGGGTCGGGTTGGCTTTCTGTGGTGACAGTTGGGATGAGACGGAGGCGTTGGCTGCCCGTTTCCCCACCGAGCGGCGTGGTCCTAGGTGTCCCGAACTGGCGAGGCGTCCGAATGGGGAGCGTCGTATCCCGCTGGTAGTCTGGTCGGGCAAGGTCGGTGTCGGTGCGTGTGTCGAATGTGGCATGTGTGTCGACGGCGTAAATAATGTGCGGTTCGCTGCGGCGTGATCGTACAGTGTACAAACTGGCAACGAGAAGGAGAGAGGTAGCGTTATGGCTATCGTGATAAGAGGCGTGGATTATCCGGCGCTGACTAGTGATGAGGATGTGGTGGTGCTGATCTTGGGTGCTGCTGAGACTGAGGCGTTGACGAAGGTGATGGACGCGTTGGATCGTCTGTTCATCGGGCCGATGGTGGCCGCACATCGGGGTTGGCCGTCGTTGGCTTCGTTGCGGGACGGGCTGGTGGGTGATGGCGATTATGTGGCGGCGATGGAGCCACCCATCCATGACAAGGGAGCCCGCGTGCCCATCCCCAAGGTCAAGTTGGTGGGTGATGGTGATGCGTAAACGCAACTGGTTCCCGGACTTCCGACATTGGCCGGAATCTGCCTATGGTCCGTCGTGGTCGTGGGAAGAGGTGCTGGCTGTGAATGTGCGTCCGGGTGATGTGCTGCTGGGGCGTGAGAAGTACGGTCGGCAGAACCGTGGCGTGGTCACGTCGGTGTCTAGTTCCAAGATAAATGATGGCACTGGGTTTACCACCGTGACGGTGATGTTTCGGTGGCGTCGTGTCGGTGAGGGGTTTCGTTCCCGGGATGCGGTGCGTGTTCGTAGTCCCCGTGTTACTTACGGGGCGTTGGTCGACTATGGGTGGGGCGGTTTGCGTCCTCCCCGGGAGGTGAAGTGAGACATGAGCAAGTCATACAACCCCAGTGGCCGTGGCTACGGGGACAAGAAGGGCAAGGGCAAGACCGAAGCACGGCGGCTCCAGCGTCACCGCGACTTGGCTGCCCTACGGACCGACAAGGAGAAGTGCAATGCAGATTGATGAAGGTAGCCCGACACGCGAGATCAAGGTCACGCTGTCGATGAAGGACATAGCCGGATGGTTGGATGCCAACGTCCACGACTTGCACTTGACGCATGTCGACAAGGCACCCGGCTCTGATCGGAGGGAGCAGATAGGGGCGGTGCGTATCTGCCTGCTGTGGAAGGAGACGAAGTGATGGCAACCATGACCATTACCCAACGGAGGGGGATGGCATACCTCCTAGCCAAGAGGCCGCTGCGGCTGCGAATAGCGTCCAAGGCTCTGATCAGGGCGGACAGGCTGTGCTTTGGCGCTGATCATTCTTGGCGTCGGCGCCAGTTGAACGGCAACTGTGGGTCTGGCTGGCTTACCCCATTGTGGGATCTGCTTGAGCGCAGGGAGTGGAAGTTCGTTGATGACTGGATGGAGCGGTACGAGCGCGGGGAGGTTAGTTTCTGATGAACCAGTTGATGTTCGACGGGTTCCTGTTCTACCTGTTCTGGGGCAGCATGGCGCTGCTACTGCTAGTCGTAATCGAATTCTTTTGGGGGCGTTGGGACAGGCGCCGATAGCCGATACAATGTACAGTGTACATAGAGAGAGGAAACCACAGCAATGAATGATGTTGCGAATGCAGACGAAGAACGCAAGTATTGGACGATGGCGTCGACTGAGATCGCCAACCATATGATTGCGGCCATTGACAAGATCACCGACTTGATGTCGGTGCCTGCTGACCCGGAGCCTGAGCCTGATCCTGATGATTGGCGCGAGGCTAAGGAGCAGGACAAGGCAGACGAGGCGGCGTCATGAGCGCCGACCGAAAGCGCCTCGCCGCTGCGTTCCGTGAACTTAGGAAGCAGGGCTGGTGGGCACGCATGAATCACCTGTGCTGCCAGACGTGCCTGACCGCTGACACCGACGACGACAAGCCGTACATCGGGTTCCACGCGCAGGACAACGAGCGGACACCAGAGTCGGGGTACACCTACCTGACCCACGGCCCGCCCGTGGACGACACGCTGCCCGACGGTATGCGGTCGAGGTGGGCCGTCAAGGTCATCGAAGACCACGGGCTGGTGGTTGAGTGGGACGGCACGATGGCATCAAGGATCAAGGTGATGATCAGTGAGTAGAACGCTGACCGTTCACGGTTGGACCAGTATGGGGGTGGTCCGATGACCGATGAGGACGAGGACGCTGCGTTGGCCGAGTTGAACGCTACTCCTGGTGACGTTGAGGCGGAGGTTGAGGGTCGAGGCGATTGGGTTCGTGAGGATTTTGACCCGTGGTCGGAGCTGACGAAGGAACGTGACGGTTACCGTGCTGATGCGGAGGCCGAGTGGCATCGGCGTGACCTGTATGGGTGAGCAGGGTGGCTGTTCGTGGTATCATTTTGGTAGACGACAGGGAGGCTGTCTGATGTTTGGTATTCCGAATCCGTTTTGGGATTTCCTGTTGGTGCCAGGGGCGCTGATCGGTGTTGGTTATCTGGCCCGTGGGCTGGTGGATCGGTGGGCGCCCGTCGATGACGAGGTGACGGTTTCTGAGTTGCCGTATTCACGGGAGCAGATGATCGCACGGTTGTACGCTCGACCGTGGGAGAACCGTCATGGTGTCCATCCTTCGTATCGGGATTTCTGATGTCGTTGGTGCATGGGTATCTGGTGGGTGATGTTCGCAAGATGTTCAGGGACAACAAGGCGTTGGTCGAGCATCGTGTGGTGGAGGTTGAGAGTCCGTATGGGGTGATCAACTTTGATGCCCAGGTGTGGTTTCGTTGCACGTTGGCGCATGGGTCGTTGGTGATTTGCGATCAGTCGATTCGGTCGGAGCCGTTGTCGGTTGGGGAGCCGTTTGTTAGTCCGTGATTTGGCGACCGCCGTGCCCCTTGGAGCTTGTCTCCGCCCAGATCCCCTCTCCTGGGTGTGGCACGGTGGTCGCCTTTCTGTTGGGGGGTGAGTGATGTTGGAGGCTGAGGCGCAGAGGTGGGGCTATCCCATTGAGGGTCGGGCGTTGCGTGACGTTGAGCGGGAGTTGCGGGAGATCAAGTCCATGTTGGCAGCGTTGATGAAGCACCTGGGGGTAGATGCAGGCAGAAGGGGTCACTGATGACTAAAAGAGGCGAGGGGGTGTGCATCCACTGTCGTGAATGGAGAGAGGTGGAGGCAAGGCGTCTTTGCTGGAGATGCCACCAGAATATGGGGATACGGGAGATGTATCCCATCGTCCCCTACAAGTCTCGAAACTTGTGTCGGCATGGTGCCGATGGTGTGCCGTGCCGTTGTTCCAACGCTAAGACCAGGAACCTGGATTGCATCCCGAAGGCGTGGAGGATTCTGGATGCGGAGGGGAAAACGGTTTGCACTATTCCTGTCGATGCGGACGGGACGTTGTGCGGCAGGCACGCCAATGTGGGCGATGTGCCAGCTTCGGAGGATCCGAGTTGGGCATTTGGGCGTGTCTGTAACAGCCATTTGAGCCAGTACCGTGAGGGTATTTTGGAGAAGCGGTTGGGTACTCCGCTGTTTGTGCAGGCGCCCAGGGGTCAGACGTTGGAGGAACGTGTTGCTTACTGGTTGGATCCTGTGAATGATTTTGTGAAGGTGGTGGGGGGTTGTCATGTTTGGCAGCGGAACAGGGGTAGCCAGCGGAGGAAGGGTAGGGAACGCAAGTATTTGTATGGGATGGTCAGCACCAAAACGTGGATGGGTGACGATTCGATCATCAAGGAAGCGAGGGGGCGGGCAACGGTCACGTTGCATCGGTTGGTGTGGGCGTTGAAGCATGGCGACATCGCTGTTGGGAATCAGATCCACCATGTTTGTGGCGAGATGGCTTGTGTCAACATTGAACATTTGGAAGAAGTCTCTTACCAGGAGAATGGTGCGGAGGCTTGTCGTGTCAGAGCGTTGCGGAAGGAGTTGGGGGAGTTGCGGGAGCGTGTGAGAGAGTTGGAGGCGGTGTGATGACGCCTTGGATTGAGCGGCAACGGTTGGTGTTGGACGCTGATCGTGCCGAGGACGAAATGAACGCTTGCCGTGTGAAGCTTGATCGTTTAGAAGCCGAGATGGCGCGCCGTCAAGATTTGTTGGAGGTGTTCGACCGTGAGCTGGTGTGGTCGCACGGTGACGATGAGGGGGCCGAGGTGGCGGTGGCTCCTGGCGATTATTTTCCATGAACACCGATCAGAAGGAAGTTCAGGTGGAGAAGTTCACCGCCTACTTTGGTGGCGGTCACAAGCGGCCCATGTTTGCTGTCATAGAGGACGGCGTGTTTGTTCAGTCGTTTGTTCATTACTTGGATGCGCGGATGTTTGCCGATTCGCGGTTGGAGCCGTGGTTGTCTAAAGATGAGTGACGGGGGGCAACGGGCACGGTTGAACCCCAGCGTTTGGGAATCGACCAGGGAGTGTTGTCTCGCTGATGCTTTGGCGTGGGCGGCGGAGCCACCTGATGCGGGGATGGGCAAGGTGGATCGTTTGGCTGCCGAGTTGGAACGGTTGAATGAGGTTGGTGATCCTTGGATTCGGGCGCAGCGGGCTGCTATTGCGGAGCGTAAGGCGACTGTGGTGCGGATCTTGCATGACGATTTGGGGTTGACGTTTCGGCAGATAGCTGAACGGTCGGGTATGTCGATCAACCGACCTCGGCAGGTTTATTTGAATGGGTCTGGTTGAGTTTCTATTGACGCCACGGTGTTGGTTGTTACACTGACCTGTCAAGGTCCAGAGGGGCGGGCCTTCAGCCCGCTTACCTGTGAAGGTCAGTGGACAAGCCCAGGGGTGTCCAACTGACTATCCCTGCCGTTGTCACACCCCCCTGTCATACTGATGTTTCGTTGGTTGTCGGTGTGATCGGGGAGCTGAGTGAGCAAGGAACAGTGGACTTTTAGGCAAAGCGATTTCGGTACGTTCAATGCGTGTCCTGAGCATTTGCGGCGCAACATTTACGAGCCTCGTCCTCAGCCTGTGAACTCGGATCAGACCAGGGGCAACGTCTGTCATGCCGTGTTTGAGGAAATCGGTCAGCGTGTTCTGGATGGGCACACGCCGTTGATGGATGATGTGAACGCTGTTGCTGGCTGGCATGTGGACCGATTGTTCCCGACGGTGGATGAGTGGAAATCTCCGAAGGAGCGGATCGAGGCTTCGGTGTACGCCAACGTGGAGGGCTGGTTTTTTGACATTCTTCCGAAGCTGTCGTTGACTGCCGTTGAGCGACAGTTCCGTGTCAAGTTCGATGAGACTGACGAGTACGAGGTGTGGCTGACAGGCACCCCTGATGTGGAAGACGCCAAGTTGGGTGTCGTTGATTACAAGTGTCCTGGCGAGTTCAGGATGAAAAGCAACGGTAAGCCTGGGCGCGAGGATTGGCACCATGAAAGGTGGGACATGCAATCGCATGTTTACACTTGGGTGGCGGCTTACGACGATGACGATTTCGATTCGGAGCGGGAGTTCCATAGGGTTGAGATTGTTGAGGGCGACCATCACTGGTTGACGATCCGTCGTGGCCCTGAGCATTGGGCTGCGTTGCGTGACTATGTGCATGGGGTGGTGGAGTTGCAGCGGGCGAACCTGACTGTCTGGCCGCAGAACTGGACCTCGTACAAGTGCAGTCCGAAGTGGTGTGAGCATTGGTCGGTTTGTCGTGGCAAGCATCTGGGGGCGAACCCGTGGTAGCGCCCCGACCGAAACGGACATGGGACGCCAAAGGACTCGTCCGCTTCGCATACATCCCGCCGTTCGACGGTCACGAACAAGCCGCCTGCAAAAATCATGCGACGTTGACCCGTGACGATTTCTTCCCCGAGGGTGGTCCTGTCCCGTTGGAGGTTCAGGCGTGTTGTACCCTGTGTCCTGTCCAACGACCCTGTTTGGAGTTTGCCCTTGAACACCATGAGGTTGGGATCTGGGGCGGGACCAGCGACCTTGAACGTAAGCGGCTTCGCCGCAAACAGAAGTGCTAAGATCCATCCACCCATCAGAAAGGTAAGCCATGCCAGACAACGAATCACCACAGTTGGTTACCGTGTCCTTCGGGGCGAAGGTATCGACAGGCAACTACGAGAATGAAGACCTGCGTGTCTCTATCACCCAGGCGTACCCCGTGTCGTTCGACGCTGAGAATCTTCTGGTCGAATCTGAAGAACTTGCCAACTCTTTGAAGGCGCAGGTTTACAAGTTGGGTGGCATCGAATCTGATGTGACCGATGACGGCATGATCGTGAGGCGTCTTTCTGGTGGCGTTTCCAGGCGCAACGCTGGTGGGTCGTCCGAACCTGCCGCCGAGGCATCACGTCAGCCGACGAAAACTCCCCGCCGATCCTCGGGGGCGCCCGTAGCCGAGAAGGGCAGCTCTGCCCTGTGGCGTGCCCTTATGTCCGCTGATGATGCGGGCCGCAAGGCCAAGTTCTGGGACAACCGCAACGACCTGATCTCAGGCAGCGTGTCCCCGAAGGCGCCACCGTTCAAGACGAAAGCTAAGAGCCGTGACGATCAGGAAGCGTTGTGGGTGTCCGACATTCCTGACGAGTTCTCCGACCTGAAGGCAGAGTTCGCCAAGTCTCCCGCCGACAGCTACGCTTCTATTCCCGCTTTCGGGTAACGCAACCCCGTGCCCGCCCTGCTTTCCGACGAGCAGGTGGCGGAGCGGTTGACGGCGGGTCAACCCCTAAGCCCCCCTGGGGTACCCGCGCATGGTCCCGTCGCCGCTCCGTCATCTCGCTACTTTGAACCTTCGATAGAGGCCGTCCATTCGTACAGCCAGTACCTGACCTCTGAGGGTTCATTCCAGACAGGGTTCCGCCCCATCGACCTGTGTATGCCTGGGGGGTTGGATCGTGGCGACATGCTGTTGCTGATCGGCAAAACCCATAGTGGTAAGTCCACGGCTGCGTACTGCATGGTCGCTCACAACCTGAGGCGCAACCCTGACTGGCGGGCTGTCATCTTTTCCCCCGACGAACCCCGCGAGTTGTGTATTGCGAAACTGTTTTCGATTGGGTTCGGTCGGGATTCTGCCGACACTGAGAAGGCGATCCGTGAAGGCGACCAGCTTCTAATAGACGAGTTTCAGTCAGCGGCCCGAGGGATGTTGGACAGGGTGCTGATCTGTGACCAGTCGTTGACGTTCAGCCAGATGTTGTCTGCGATGGCCGAAGCGAAAGAGTATTGGGGGGCACCCGCCGACGGTGTGGTCATGGACTATTTGGAGCTGCTTCCAGGTGACGCAGCGGACAACACGGCGGTGGCTCACAAGGCGCAGCAGGCCAAACGGTTCGCGAAGGTCGCTGACGTGCCGTTGGTTTTGTTGCATCAGATTGGTCGTGGTGCTGCTCCCCGTGGGAAGCCTGCGGGGATCAGCGGTGGTCGGTTCGGGGGCGAGAGTGAAGCGGTCGCCGTGTTGGAGGTGTACCGTCCGAAGGACCGTGAAGACCTGTCTGTTGCTGAGAAGGAACGGGTGGAGGACGTGGTTCGCATTTCGCTGGTCAAGAACAAGCGGCCTCCGTTCAGGCTGATAGATGTTGAAATGATTTTGGATCCTCGCAGCGGACGGATCGTGGAACCTGACGTGTTCGACATGCAGCACCGTGACTGGCAGGACGAGTTCTGATGGCATGGACCGCTGATGAGCCGTCCCCTAAGCGTGACCGTGTGATCGACGGTCAGGTTGAGTTGATTCGTTTGCAGACTGCGTGGCGGGAACTGGTCCGCTGGGCGAAGCTGCACCCTGACGGCACCGCCGCTGATGGCATCACTCGACTGTTGAAATCGGGTCAGCACGGTCAATGCACGGAGCGTGCCTTGGGGTTCTTCTACGCCGACCCGTTGAAGTGACCGCCGTTCAACAGTTCGCGCAGCTACACCGTGGCGGACGGATCGCATTGTCGGCACCCGACAGCGGAGAGTTCCGCCCCGCCAAAACCCCCGACGGTGACCCGCTGGCCGCAGACGGCCCCGACTACCACCGTGCCATCGCTGTCCACCTACACGGCGCCCAACCTATTGGCGTGTACCCGTTGACCCCCCGAGACACAGTGTTCTGGTGCGGAGCCGACTTTGATGTGGGCGACCACGATTCTCTGATCCATGCTGCGAACATGGCGACCGTGTTGCGACGGTTCAACATCACCGCCTGGACTGAACTGTCGCGCAGTAAAGGGGCACATACGCTGGTGTATCTGCAATCAGAGTTGCCTGCTGTCACGGCCCGCACCGCGATGCTTGCCGCCGCGCAGATAGTTGACGCCGACAATAAGGAGATTTACCCGAAGCAGGTTTCAACACACGGCGGCTACGGCAACGGTCTAAGACTCGCCTACCCGAAACGGCGACCCCTGGGCCGACAAGTCATGGTCGATTCCGAGCTGCAACAAATCGTGTTACGGGACTTCTGCGAACAAGCGATGGACACACGGGCCTCCGTAGACGACATGGCTGAACTGGCCGACAAGTATGTTCCACCGACCCACACAGCCCCGCTGCCCCCACCTGTCAGGGTCACCAAGTCACGACTCATGGACGACTACGGCGGACGAGCCAAAGAAATCTGGAACAGTGGACCGCGCCCCGACCAGGATCGTTCCTCGATGCTGGTTGCCTTTGCGGGGTCGCTGCTGCGTCAACAGTTTTCCGCTACCGACGTGGAGATGATGGTGGCCGAGTGTGACCTGCGATGGGGGGCTAAATACACGAAGCGTCCCGATGGGGCGCAGCGGGTACGGGAGCTGGTTGCTTCGGCTGCGGCATCGAACGCTCAACGGTCGCTGCTGCCCGACGAGGAACCGTTCTGATGGCAGACAGTTACAGGTTCACGATTCCGCTGAAGCCACGCGCAAAACCCAGACCGCGCCTCACCAAACGCGGCTACGCCTACACTCCAAAGAGCTACGCCGAATATGAAAAACAAATCGCCACCTACTATAAAGGCCCAAAGTTTGACGGCCCCGTATCGGTAAGTATCACGTTGCGGCCAAAAAGAATGACCGTATACATCACACCACTTGACGAACCCGACTCAACAATACGAGGTGACGCTGATAATATTTGCAAAGGAATCCTCGATGCCCTGAACACCATTGCTTATGACGATGACAAACAAGTTCAGAAACTTTCTGTCCGCAAAAAATAGGGGGGCGCCTTGAAAGGGGCGCCATGACACAGTTCCACCAGACATCGTGGGCGCAACGGTTCACCCAAATGGGTGACCAAGCCGAAGCAGTCTACGAAGAAGTGTACGGGGAAGAATCCGAACGATTCGGATTCAACCGCCCCTGTTTTCCAATCATCAACCTGCCATCTGCGTTGCGGTACGCACCTGATTACATCCACGGCCAAGCACCCGCAAGGTTCGTGGAAGTCCAGGGGTTTTCCAAATCTTTGAAAGTAAAGGTAGAGAAACTTATAGGTTTAGGGTATTGGCAAACCCTGTTGCCTGTCGATCTGTTCTTTTATTCATCCGACCGCGACGACCATTGCGAGATTTCTTTACAAGGCTTCCTGAAGCTGGCGGGGGAACACGCCACCAAGGGAACATACGAGGACGGTTCCAAACCGTATCTGCGGCTGACCCCAGGTGTTCTCCCCTGGGGTTCAGACCGTGCCGCCTGACCGCAATGCCGACACCCACGACCCTGAAGACTTCCAATGGCTGTCCAACAAAAGCCGTTACCCGCAACCCACCGACGAATACGAAGCCCTCATGGCGGCACCCTTCGGTGCCGAACCAGAAGTGTCGCTCGCTGAAGCGCACGAACTACGCGAACTGCTGGCCGACGCCATCGACAAGCTGCCATCGGGGGAACGGTGGCTGTTTGAAGCCCTGTTCATTGCGCGGCTGTCGTTGCGGTTCTGTGCAAGAGTGTTGGACATCCCGAAGACAACGCTGGCGCGACGCCGCGACGCCCTGCTGGCCTATCTGCGGGCCGATCTGGAAAACAGTCCGCTGATACAGGAAAGGTTGAGAAAGTGACAGTCCCGTTGGGAGACTTGGAGTATTGGGAAGACGGCGCCCACTGGGCGTTGATCTCCCTGCACGGCCTGGGGGTCATCACCACCACCCTGGAAACGCTGATCGAAGAACAACGGGTTCGTTTCCCCGACCCGCCCGATCACGAATGGTACGCAGACGTTTACGCCGCCACCCAGGACCGTGCCAGACCTCGCATCACCAACGACGACCTGCTGCAACTGTTGACGTTGAAGCAGTCATGGTACGGGCCGCACAACATTCTGTCGTTCGGCGCCGCAGGAATCGTCGTCCGCATCTCTGACAAGATTGAACGCCTGAAGAACCTGGAACGGTTACACGTCGATCCTGAGGAAGAAACTTTGCGCGACACCCTGATGGATCTGTGCGGCTACTGCGTTCTCGGGGTGATGGTCGAACATAACCTCATGGAACTGCCGCTGGTCGAATGAATAAAGACCGTTATGGGCCGTCCCAGCAACGGGCTGTTCGTATCGCTGCTGCCAAGCGCGCTCAACGTGAGCTTGAAAAAACCGCTGAACAACAGAACGCCCGTGGACGCTACCGTTGTGCGGAATGTTCACGATACGAACCGTTGTCAACCTTTGAGTACGAGTTCAAGGGCGAGACGAAAGTGGCCCGACGTTGCAAACCGTGTCGCCAAGAACTACGGGAGTTACACGGTCGCTGGTGACCGCCGCTGGTCAGCTAAGAGGGTTCTCTGCTGCTGCACCCAGCATCGTCATCACGTTGGCGATCCAACCCATGATCCACTCGGCAGCAAACTCGTTGTGTTCCTCATGGGCTTCTTCCCAGGCGGACAAAACCTTTACCAGCTCGTCAATGGGCAACACCAGCAGCAACCCCAGGTTGCCGCCATCCACCCATTTGGCGTGCGTGCCGTCGGCGTACTCAAACTGGCCGCTGGACTTACGAAACTCGGTAGCGACCCACGCCTCTACCTCAGCACCCTGGGCGTCGATGAACTGCGCCCACAGCTTCTCGACATCCAGCGACACAACCTACGAGCCGACCCTCGCAACGGCATACGTTTTCACGACGCTCAAAGCGGCGGCGATTCCTGCGATTATTGCAACCTTGGCGGTTGCCAGATCGGCAATAACGAAAACACTTAGAAAGCCCTGGACGAAAGTCCACCCAGCGCGCGAAATCATGTCGTTCATTATCTTTTCCCCTTCCCTGCTTTTTGCAGGGCAATAGCGACAGCCTGCTTACGAGGCTTCCCCTCTGCGATCAATGTTGAAACATTCGCGGCGATAGCCGCAGACGACGACCCACCCTTCAAGGGCACGTCAATCGTTTTCGTCAAACTTGGCGCGCATCCCGTTACCCATCCGTGAGATGGCGCCTTCGGTCAGCGTGCCCAGGTTCTGAGTTGGGCGCTTCACCGTGTCAACAAGGACACGGCCAGTCTCAACCAGCTTCGGAGTTGAACCATCCTTGTGCATGGCCCTATTTCCCGAACGGGCGCCCACCCGAATTTTGGTTACCGAGTGGGGTGGAGCGCAGATAGGCAGCGTTGCGCTTCGCACGCTGCGAGTCATCCCACTGGTTCTCACTACTGGTCGAGTTGAAAAGCTGATCGTTCTGAGAACCGAAAGTGTCCTCAAACGACTTACCGATGTTCTTACCGCGAGCCATGTGCATGACCTCCTAATAGCAAGATCCGCTGTCCCACCCGCATGTTCCTAGGAGGGAAACAACGAGTCCCATGTTCCGATACCGACAATGCCGTTACGGGGCAGAAACTGGGTGGCCTGGAACGACAGCACGGCACGTTTCGTCCGCCTGCCGTACTTGCCGTCCACTTTCCCTGCTTGGAATCCCTTGGCGTTCAAAGCGTTCTGCACAACCATGACCGCATACTGGTTGTTTCTACGCCAACGCCTCAACGGTGCCGCTCTCACAGCCTCTCTAAGCCCCCACAGGAACTCCATCAACGATTCCCACTGGTCGGTTGTCGCGGGGCGCGTAGACGCGCTGGAAACAGGCTTAGAAAGCAACTCTGGCACCTCGTCATGCACCCATTCGCGCAGCTCTGAGCCAGGACAATCAGTGGCCTTGAACTGGTCGTGGGTTTTGATCCACAAATCCCGCCCATACTTGGCATGAATCGCATCAAACACCGTCACCAACGCAGCCTTCGCACTCTTAGGCAACTGGTGATTGCTGTCACCCAGATAGGCGACAGCGACCGACTTGTCGTTCCAGTTTTTTGTCGCACCACCCTGGTTCCAGCCACGACCCTCCCAGATGCGGCCATCAGCCGACACCAACCAGTTGTAAGCCAACCCCCCAGCCCAACCCCGCGTGTGCTTGTGGTAACGGTCATGGGCGCCGATCATGTGCCCAGGTTCAATCGCACTTCCTGTCGTGTGATGCACGACAATGCCCTTGACCTTGCTGTCTTTCAGTGGACGCAACTGGGAGCGGGGCACGATGGCATCCCACGTTTCACGGGTCACAAACCTCACGCTATTAGTGCGCCAGTGTCCCGTACTGAGAACAGGTTGCCGAAAACTTTTTCAAAAAAATCTGACCTGCATCAACGCGGCCCAGATGTGGACAAACGTGCAGGTCACCTCGTTTTGAGAATGGCTGAGGCTTGACACCACTGGCATAATTGATGTGCAAGTCCGAATCAATCATCAGAGAGGAAACAACATGAACAACGAGATATGTGAGTGCGGCCACCCCGAAGGTGAGCACGACGAGCTGCTTCGACGCTTCGGGAGGCCCATCTTGAATCGGGAGTGCCGTTCAGGGATCGCCACCGAGGGGGCGTGCCCGTGCAAGGAGTACCAGCCAGCCGTTGAGCGAGGGTGCGGTGCCGCCATGCAGGAACGGTTAGATAATCTCGGGACCGCCCTCGGGCGCATGTTGGCCGAAGACATAGCCGAGATTGAACGAGGTTAGAAACCAGAGCGTTGGCCCCCAGCTTCGGCTGGGGGCTTTCGCCGTTCCCGTTACACCTCACGCGATTCGATGTCAGCCATATCCTCAATATCTTTAGCCACCTGACGCTGCAACCTGTACCACTGGTTCAACTTCTCCCGAGGATCATTAGTCCGCAAACCAGTACCCGTCATCGTAGAAATCCAAGTAGACAACAACCTGCGCTGCTTTGATTCCTCATTCGGAAACAACCTACGCAACCGTCCAAACAACGGCGTGAACTGATCCATGATGTAAATGTCACGGTCCCGCATCTTATATTCGCCACGCTTGTTCTTCTTCGCCTTACCCAACGATTCCAGAATGGGCATCAACCCAGGGATCATCCCGTAACTAGCAGGAACCTGCTGATACCTGCCGCTAAACGGAATGTCAGCAAACACCCGCTTACCCGACCAAATCTCAACAGGCAGCTTGACAAACGGAATCATGCCCTCAGCGACCGTCCGCATAGGCGACGTAGGTTCCTTCAAATAGCGGGCCAAATCCTTGAACGGCAAATCAGGCAACGCATACACCCGTGACCCCTGAAACTTGAACGGCATCCTGATACCCAACGACTCACCGAAATAGTCGGGTACCAACCCCTCCTCCTCGGAGGTCAACTCCATCTCGCCTTTCAACTGCTGCAACCTGCCCCACGCCTTCGGGTTCTTCCCAAACGACTCGACCAGGATGGGCAGCACCGACTTCTGCCACTTCATAAAAGGAACTACAAGCTTGATGCGTGTCTCAGCGTTCGTCAACTCCGAATAATCGAAATGGAACTTGCGGACCAGATCCCACGCCTCATCAATCGACTTGCCCTTGTTCGCCAAAGCATCAAACGCCAACGCGCCACGCAACACGAACTCCATCTTCTCGTTCCCCCGACGCACCTTTCGGGCACCATGAAACTGCACCGAGAACGGCGACCAAGTACCACCCTGACCCAACTCGGCGGACGCATCAGCAACCTCCGACCAAGCCTGACCACCCCTGACAATACCCGAATCGGCCATATCGTGAAACACCGACCATTCGCGGGCTGATACGCGACGCCCCACCCCGAACACGTTGTCCAACTGTGTTGACTTGCCAGCGTCACGCAACAGGCGGGCACCCGCCACCATGTCACCGTTGCCTGCACGGTTCGCCATGACAGCCATCGCAGCAACCTTGGAGTGCATCCCCATCTCCACGCCAGCGAGCTGAGTGTTGATAAACACACCACCCTGGCCGTTACGCAACACGAAACCTGGGGTCATAACGGCTTGTGACTTCCACCAGTTGACAAACTGGCCGTACTTCGTCAGGAACTCACCCATCTCCTTAGGGTCGTTGACCTTCGCAGCGGCCTGCAAAGCGTTCTGGAACAGTTCGCCCATCTCGCCAGCGTTGACCGCCGAATACCCTTGGAACCATGAACCTGACAGTTGGTTGGACAGCCCTTCGTTGTATGCCTCTTGGAACCCCAGCAGGTTTCGTTTGTCGTTCAGCATTTTGACGGCATCCAACTGTGAGTCGGCAGCCGAAATGTTGAGTCCCAGACGCTGAGATTTGCGGGCATTAGCAACATCAAGTTGAAGGCTGGCGGTCACATCCCTGATGCGCTGCAAGAACTCCTGCTGCCGTGTCCACTTTTGTATTTCCGTGGCCGCATCAGCGGCAGCAACCTGGGCTTCGCGTGCCAAACCAGCCTGTAGGTCTGCGAGCTGTTGCTGCTGCACACCGATGCTGTCGCGGACCACCAACAACTGTTCGTTGGCGATACTGATTTGTTCTTCCAGTGTGCGGCCCGCAGGGATTGCCCCGATACCCGAGTCGATTTCGTCAATGACCTGGGCGGCTTCGGCGGTGACCCGTGCCGCAGCACGCTCAACGAACGCTGCGTCTGCTTCGTGCGTGATGATGGACGCACCTAGGGCGTTGTCGATTTCGTCGGCTTCGGTGTAAATCTGTTCCCATTCGGCAACAGATTTCATTGCCTTTGACGTGGGTGCCGCAGCGGGTGGCGGGGTGACAGTAGGGATGCCAACCTCGCTAGGAAGCGACATCCCGTATTCGGAGGGCTTGACAACCGTTACTGGCACATCCGTATGGCCCAAACGTCTAGCGGCAGCGAGGCGATGGTTCCCATTCACAACAGTCATCGCACCCGTAGTGGCATTGACTTCTACCACTATGGGTTCAAGAATCCCAGACTTTCTGATGTCTTCCGTAAGCAGGTCCGTACCATCGCCAGCACGGCTTCCCGCTGGGCGGTCAAACCCTGCTTCCTTGATGTCGTCAAAGAACTCGATGGGCACAAGCTCCGCTTCGGGATAATCCGCCGACCATGTTCCCCTAGCCGCCACAGGGGACGGTGGTACCTCACGCACACCCTCCAACGTGTCCTTCAACCGTTGCGCCGCAACCACCGTCTCATCATCCAAAGCACCCGCCGCAGCCCCCGCATTGAACGCAGACAACGCATCCTCCATCTGAGCGATACCCGAATCCAACGCCGCGAACATTTCAGGATCCGCAGGACGACCAGCAGCCTCCAACGAAGCCCGCATCCCGTCACGCAACCGCTTCAACTTTTCTAAACGGAAACCAATCTCGTTCGCCTGCTCCGCATACGCCGCCAACTTGGCTTCATAACCCGACACGGTTGCGCCACGCAACGAACCACCAAACTCGGAACTCCTGATGTCGCGTGCATACGAGTTGCCCAACGCAGCCAAATCGTGAACAATCTCACCGAAATCGTCTTCCAGGTCCAACAAAAGGCCAAAGGCTTCGTTTGCGTCTGCCTGCTGCCTACGGGTACCGCCAGCGTTGGCCCTGCTGTACCGACCAGCGGCATGTCGATACGCCTTCCACTTCTTTTGAGCAGACTTGCGGGTCTTGCCCTCACGCTTCACCGACGACGACAAACGATCCGCCAACTCGGTGCGAATCCCGCCCTCCACATCCGTCTTGATAACAATACCGTAATCTTCCAACTCGGCCAGCAACCGACCAACGCGAGCCTGCTTGGACATCTGACCGATGTACCGCCGAACAACCGTCACAAAACTGTTATCAAACAACTCTGTGTACTCGTCACCCATCAGCATGTCGCCAATAGCGTTCATCTGATCCCGCACCGACAGCTTCGACGCATCCTCCAACGGCTGGCCCATGAACGTCTTGGAATACAGCTTCGCGGCACCCTCACGACCCAACTGCGCCTCATACACCGCATACTGCGAAGGCGTCACATACCCGCGACGCTCCATCGCATTACCCAACGCCGCCCCAGGTGTCCACTTCGTCATCGTGCCCGTGTTCAACAGGGCGGCACCCTCCTGGGACAGATACCGTGCCGCATACAAGTCACCGATCATCGGAGCGATCTTCTCGCCGCCAACAACCTCATTGAACGAAAGACGCGCATCATTCCAGAAACCCAACAGGCTGTCGTGGAACTCCTGCCCAGCGTTCACAATCGAAGGCGGCATCTCAGGGCTACCCCACGGCCTGTCAGAAGCCCGCAACAAATCATCCTCATCGACACCCAGACGCTTCGCCTCCTCCAAAATCTGACGGGCATCCTGCGTCAACCGTGTATCCATCGTCCGCCCAGCAATCTCAGCCAGATTCGCAGACTTCTCAATGTAAATACCCGCCATCACCACATCAGGATCATCAGACATCTTCATCTTGCGAATCGGCTGCCGATAGTTCAACGCCTCATCCACCGAGTTCACAATGTTGCGTTGCGTCGCATACCGAAACGCCCGACCAGGAGCCATAGCCACAGCACCCACCAGTGGTGTAGACCACGGCAAACGGATACGAGACTCGACAGGCATACGCGACGCCATCGAAGCGGCACGCTGAATCAACGCACGATTCGCCTCAGGAACCGACGCCAAGATCGCATCAATAGAATCGTCGCCTCGACGCATCGCCCTCATCGCGTTGACAATCAGCCCCTCATTGTCCGCCAGGAACTTTTCAGGGGCCTCTAACACTTCGCCAGATAGCTGACGGACACGGCGAGGATCCGTCCAAGCGCGTACAGCACCACCCGTCATCGCATCCAACGGACGCTCAATGATCTGACGGCTCAAACGGCCCGTCCCAGGCACCGTCAACCGTGCCCCAGAAGAAATACCAATATCGTCCAAAGCCTTGCCAGCCGACAAAACGCTGCGGCTCTTAGCAACCCTGGCAGCAGCATCATTCATCCGCTTCGCCTTGGCGATATTCGCAGCGTCACCAATCTTCTCGGCGGCATTAGCGCCAACCTTCAACGCCCTCACCACATCGTCAGCCCTCGCCAAACGAGCCGCCACACCCGCACCCGCAAAATACGTCAACGGATCCGTAGCAATATCCAACCCCAAACCCGCAATAAAATCGAACGGCCCAGGAAGATCCACCCCAGAATCACGCAACACCTCACCAAACAGGTGATTATCTGACGTTTGCTGCCACCAATCCCGAGGCGAAAACCCCTCACCCTGGAACACATCCACAATCTCCTGAGCGGTGGACGCAATCGCCGCACGCGGCGTGTCAATAATGTCGATGATGTCCCCGAGCGGACCCAGGAAGTTGATGTCTCCGCTGGGTTCCTTCGGCTCAAACTGTGGGGTCAGAACCTGAGCTGACCGCGCTACAGGACTGGCAACCCCACCCGAGATCGCATCAAGGATCTGTTGACGGGTCGCCACATCAAGATCCAGCCTGAATGAAAGGCGATCCCGCAAGGTCAACTATCTGTTTGATCTCATCCAAAGTCATTACGACACCAGGGCCAAGACCCCACTGGGCAAGATCAGGGAACTGGGCAGCCAAACCGCCCGTATCCATCTGAGTTTCAGGGTCATTATCGCGCAGCATCGCACCCAAGATCGTGTCCAACACACCCGCCTGATCGGCAGACTGAACAAACCCAGGAATCGGCGCACCACCCATCGCCCCGAAGAACTGCTCCATCGGCGCATACGCCGCAGCCGACTGGGCAGCCTGAACCTCAGCGGCCAAAGCCGCCTCCGCAATCGACTGCAACTGCGCCATCTCATCTTCATCAATCTTGGCCCGAGCAGCCCACAACGCATCAGCCAAATCCAAACCAGCCTGATCGTAAGTGGACCCCAAATCCATGCTGCGCCCCACCGCCTCATCGGCAGCGATCTGACCCAACCGATCCGTCAACGTCTGCTGACGATCCGACTGGCGACCCAACGCCCCCGCACCACGCAAATCGGCAGCCTCCAAACGGCCAAACCCTGCGATACCAAGATCAGCCATACGGTCCTCAGCATCAGCAACCCGAGTCGCCCAATCGGCAATCGCATCCTCGCCACGCTTGGTGATCTTGCCCGCCACCCGTTCCTCTTGTTCGACCCTTGCCGCCTCCAACTCCTTCAACCGTGCAAACGCATCAGCCTCATCGCTGCGTAACCGCTCCAAACGGGCCACCTCGGAACGATCCAACGAACCGCGACGGCTGGCGCTCAGATCGGTTACACCCTTCTCTTTCAGGGCGACGAGTTGGGCGACCAGTTCAGCGACCGACGGGCCAGCAGCCACAGGTGCAGCAACCTCGGCGGGGGCGGTGCGAGCAATAACGTCCGCCATGCTTTCATCTATGAACCCTGGACCGCTGGTGAACTCATCAGCCCACACCTGTTCCTGGGGTGTGAACGGCACCCAGCTTTGGCTTGCTTCGTCCCATCGGGTGTCCTGTGCCATCAGGTCACGCCAATCCTGATCCGCCTCAGGAGTGTCAAATAGCCATCCTGCGGTTTCAGCCAAAGTGCCCAACGGGTTGGCGACACGTTCCGCTTGCTGAAGGCCGAAGCCAAGGATGTCGCTGAGTTTCCCCGCTAATTGCCCACCCGTCGTTTCGGGCGACGGCTCAAAATCAAAGAGGTATTCCGAAGGTTTCGGCATAGAGCTGACGGCATCCCAAACTTTTCCACCCGTCGCATCCCAAGCATCGCCATACCAAGCCATTATCTAACCCCCTGCGGACGATACTGATACCCCCCAGGGGTCATCACAGGCCCACCACCAACGGCAGCACCAACGGGATTATTCAAATCAGCCAACGCATCAACCAACGATTGGACACGCCCCTGCAAACCCGACAAACCACCCAACGCATAATCGCTTTCAGCACCCCACTCAGTCATCGCCAAACGATTCGCCGCACTATCAATAAGCCGAGTCTGACGGTTCCCTTCCTCCAACTGGCGGTCAGCCAGCATGTCGGCACCACGCCGATACAAACCACTGTCCAACATCCCTCGACTGTTGAACCGTCCAGGCAACGCCCGCCACAGGGCGTCATACTTCAACCCCATGTCATACAACTGGTCTTCGCTCATCTGATCCAGTTCGCCTTCAGCGAACCCCAGATAAGCCAACTTTCGCTTCAGCTCCGCCGCATCACCACCAACACCGCTAAACGGGCTTACCGTCCCCTCATCAGGTCGAATGATTGGGGCGGTCGCCCCAGGACCATCGCCGCCTACGGGGGCAGGGGGCGTGTACCCGCCACCATCGCCGCCAGCAGGTGGCACATAGGTGTCGCCACCGCCACCACCAGGGGGCGTGTAACCCTCAGGTGGCTTAGACCCAGGCCCAAGACCACCACCAGGGATTACCTCAAACCCTCCTGGTACCCTTCCCGTCCCAGGCTCACCAGAACCCCAGATCGGATCAGGCTCAGGCGGAGGTTTAGACCCTGGACCTAGACCGCCGCCAGGGATTACCTCCAAGCCTCCTGGTACTCGTCCTGTTCCTGGTTCACCTGAACCAAAGTCGGGTATCGGATTTGATGGCGAAGGAACCAAAGATCCAGGCCCAAGACCACCGCCTGGGATTACTTCAAAGCCGCCAGGGGTTCGCCCCATCCCAGGCATACCAGAAAGCAAATCGCCTGGATCAAATGGACGCACCGAACCTGGACCCAGACCGCCGCCAGGAACCACCTCCAACCCGCCAGGGACACGCCCCGTGCCAGGGGCACCAGAACCAAAATCGGGAATAAGGTTATCGGGGACCACAGACCCTGGACCTAGACCACCACCAGGGATGACCTCAAACCCCCCTGGTACGCGGCCCGAACTAACCGCAGGCGGAGGCTTGGAACCCGCACCCAACCCGCCATCGGGAACAACCTCGAACCCGCCAGGGACACGACCTGTGCCCTTGACGCCCGTTCCAAAAGCGGAGCCAGGGGGCTGTGCCATCGGACCTGGAATCATCGGAGCTGACGGCGACGGTTTCACCGCCGCCTGAATGTCGTCCATGCCGTATCCGCCTGGAACCCTGCCCGTGCCTGCGGCACCTGAACCCCACAGGGGAGCTGGCTTTGGTGCGGGTGTTGGGATACCCGCACCAAGGAACGGTGGAGCCGTCGTAGGTGGAGTCAGGGTAGGTGGACCCGCCCCGAGAAATGGAGGGGCGGTAGTGGCAGGTGCGGGGGCGGAAGCGTATGTCGAGGGCGGTCCCCCAGGGGTCACTGACGTTGGGGGCGGCGTGTACGTCGGCGGTCCAGCACCCAAGAACGGCGGAGCCGTCGTGGTAGGCGCAGGCTTGCTAGCGCCCGTTCCAGGAGGCCCACCAGAAGCCCCCAGATACTCTACAGACGGCCCCCCTGGCTGCGGGCGGTACGGTTCCCTTGAAATGGTGGGCTTATCGAAATGCGGGTAATACACCAGATCCGACCGACCACCGCCAAGATCGTGCGGGTTGTAACCCTCGTCCAAACCCTGCGCCCGACCGAACCGATCAACATGCAACTGGGCGCCACCAGGGCCAATCTGTGGCGACGGTCGAGCCGCTGCCGCCGCAGCGACACGCGCTGCGTACTCGTCAGCGTCGGGACGCACAATCTGGAACTCGCCCTGGGGTGGACGTGGTGTTATTCCACCACCACCTGGAAGCGGTACGGGGCGGCGAGGAATAGGTGCGGGACGTGGCTGCGGAATGATCCTGCTAGGCCCACCCGTCCCAGGAGGGCCACCGAACCTGTTAGGAGTCTCCCACGGAACCGTCTTCGCCTTGGGCTTAGACCCAGCACCCCACGGCGGCATCTAGCCGAACACCTGACCCGCCAACTGCAACGTCACAGTCTCAACATTCACATTCACAGTCACCGTCCCAGTAGTACCACCACCACTAATAGCGGTTCCCGCAGTCACACCCGTAATGTCGCCAGTAGTCGGTGACGCCCAGGTCAGACCACTCGCAGTCCCTGAATCGGCAGTAAGAACATAAGTGTCGGTTCCGACGGTCAACTTCGTCGCAGCATCGGCACCCGTACCGACAATCAGATCGCCCTTCGCGTCCGTGTCCACCGTCAAAGTAACGGCCCCCGAGGTGCCGCCCCCCGCCAGACCTGAACCCGCGACGACCGAACTGATGTCCCCCGTCGATACCTGATCGACCCTCTGCGAGATCCTGTTGATTCCCACGATCAGACCCCAAAGTAAGTCACGAAAATGGTCGAGTCGGAACCACCGACCCGTATGAACTTCACATCAGTCAAATCGCTCTGGTACAAGTCCAAGATCGAGTAGGGATTCAGGTAGTGCCCCACGGAAGCCGTGGGAGTACCCCACCGAACCCTGATCGGTTCGGCACCATTCGTGATCATCGCCGCCACTGACCCCGTAGCAACCGAAGCCAACGCCACCGCCGTGTCGGACACAGTTAGCGACTCGTCGCCAACCGATGACCCGTAATCTGCTGCCGTGCGCCTGATACCCATTAGTCCCGCTTTCCGAAGATACCTAGTCTGGTCGCGTCCATCTCCGAGTCCATTTCTTCCAGCTTCTGCGCCAGTTTCCGAAGCTCAAACTCAATACTTAGGGCGTTCTGTCCCACCATCCGATGCGACGGCCTGTAAACAAAGGTGGTGGACACCTAATCCTCCACCGACCAATCATCATCAATCGCATCACCCAACGTCTGCATCGCAACAGACAACGAGTTCACCGTGTCCTGCAAATCCTCCAAATCAGCCGAACGCGCATACGCATTCATATCCATCGTGTACTCAATAGAAGACACCGTTGCCTCCAAATGGTCAATGCGCGCCACCAGACGCGCAGACGACCAAGTAACCGTGCCGACAATCGCTGCCACGGACAGAATCAAACCCAACGCTACGGTTGGGATTCTGACTTGGCGGATGTCGGACGGCTGATCCATCACTCAGCGGCAGCGTCGATTGCAGCCTGCGTCGGCGGATCATTAGGCCACACCACCTCAGACACACGACTGTACGTCTGCGGCAGATCCCTGAGAGCCTGACGGTACGTCGCCCACTCCTCAGCGGTATGGTCCCCCAACGCTGCGTCACCGATCTGTGTCCAGTCGGAGCCACGCAACTGGCCGTCACGCTGACCCCGCACATGGCCCATGTCCAGATCGGCAGCCTCAGCCCGCGCATCCAGTTCTGCTTCTTCTTCTGCTGTCAGGTCCATGTAGACCCCGTTGACAACCTTCTGTCTTGCCATTTCTATGCTCCTGTTACTCCGTAGAGGGTGACCGTGCTGTATTGCGCTAGGTCGTCGCACGAAATCTTCACGACATCTACCGCAGATGTTGCACTCCACAACCCACCAGCAACCCCAAGATGCCATTCGTAGTTGGTTGTGGAGTTATTCGGGCAGACGCCACTGACCAGCACTTGCTTGAAGTTCGCCGTGTTCGCATAGTTCGGAATCCAGAAGGTGGCTGATGAGAAAGTATCAGCCAACGCATCAGTCCCGACTAGTTTGAAACCACCCAAATATGTTTCACCCGTGGGGCGACTGGAGGCAGGTGTGGAGGTCCATGCATCAAGTTGCGTCCAAGAGTAGTTGGTACCCGTGTCAACACTTCCGTTCCCCAGTTGCAACGAGCCGCCTCGGGGAGAATCGGAAGAAGTCGTACGCAAAGACGCCTGAATGTACAGGTGGTCGTAAGACCCCGAAATGCTAGTGAACTCGATACTGGCCGCAGACCCTGAGAGTTCGGTATGGCCGATAACAGTGAAAGCAGCCATCAGGAACTATTCAATCCGTAGAGGGTGAACTCAGAACCACGCA
>Ga0208299_1000484_pt1 | contig 36952 bp, 53 predicted proteins | sample 15_taG_FD_184089 | JGI IMG/M metagenome (GOLD analysis project Ga0208299, IMG submission 184089) | Marine viral communities from the Subarctic Pacific Ocean - 15_ETSP_OMZ_AT15312 metaG (SPAdes) (version 2) | ecosystem: Environmental > Aquatic > Marine > Oceanic | place: Pacific Ocean | collected... | reverse complement strand
ATGCCGACGGTTGAGTACAAGCCGACGAGGCGGATGCAGGGGCCGAATGCGCGGCCTATTGAGTACGAACTCAGGAAGATTCAGGAAAAGTTGGATGACTTGGAGGCGCGGGTAGCCGCGTTGGAGGCATAGCATGAGTATCAGAAGGACGGCGGCAGAATATGGTTCTGCCATCGGTGACGAGCAGGTGGCGGTTGCCGGTACGGCTGTGGCTTTGACGCGGCCTACGGGGGCTATTGCCGCAATGGTTTCCAACGGTGCGGAGCCGATCAGGGTTCGTTGGGGTACCCCGACGGCCAGTGTCGGCCATTACATCAACCCCTATAGCGTGTTGGACTTGTATCAGGACGATTTGGATGACGTAAAGTTTATTCGGGTGTCTTCAAGTAGCACTATTGATGTCACCTATTTCGGCTAGGAGAGAACATGACTTCACGTATTACGCAGCGGATAGATCAGGTTCCGACCGGGGACATTACTGCTGTTACCACCCCCTCGGACGGTGGTTTGAGCGGGGGCGGGACCACCGGGGCGATTGCCCTTTCTGTGGACGCAAGCAATCTCGTGGCCCTTGGGGCAACCATCGCTACGACGGACTACATCGTGATCTATGACACGGATGCTAGTGCCACGAAGAAAGTTCTGGTATCCAACGTGCCGGGATTGTGGGGATAGGCGGAGACAGCAATGGCCTTTAACCCGTACACCACCGATTACGATGTACGCAGCCCGATGGGAATGTCGCCGGGTCAACGGCTGGCGACTACGCTGGCTGGCACGACCGCCAAGAGGCGTGCCGCTAATCGTCAGGCTACTTCTCAACGGTATGACATAAACAAGAATCTGCGCAAGTCTTTGCCTCGGCTGAACGAACAGTTCGCTAACCGTGGTCTACAGGATTCTGGGTTGAGGCAGGTTGGCGTGTCGGATTTGTTGACGGCTATTGACCGTCAGCGTGCCGGGGTTACGACGGCGTTGGATCAGGCGATTCTGAGTATTGTGACTGAGGACATGGGGGCTTACGACGATTACTTTGGGTCGCGGTATGGCCGCGAGTTTGAGTCCGCGTTTGATCGTGCTGAGATGGCTGCGAAGATTCGGGAGGCCACGTCGTAATGGTTGGCTTAGATTTTGCGAATGTTGATTGGGAGGGGCTGGCGCAGGAGGCGTGTGGTCCCGGTATGCATTGGAACGGTCGGGAGTGTGTTGCTGATGCTGGGGGGCCGCATGGTCCCGGTGGACCGCCCCGGGTGGTTCCGGCTGCTCCTGATCTGAGCGGGATAGATTTCGCTGGTTTAGCGGCACAGTATCCTGACATTTTTGGCGGTGCCGGTCCCACCCCGGATGAGGCTCCTGCTCCTGCTGCTCCTGCTCCTGCTGCTGCTGCTCCTGCCCCTGCTGCTCCTGCTGTTGCTGCTCCTGCTGGTGATGCCGGAGGGTATGTGCAACAGGGCATTGTTTCGCCGGGAATCAGCAACGCCGAGCAGGCTTGGTTGGATGCTGCTATCACCGGAGGTGCATTCCTCGGCGATCCCGACATCCCCGGCGACCTTTTGGGGCAGGTCCCTGCTGAACAGGTGATTTTCGGGTTGGACCCGGCGCTCTTCGCTGGAAAGACGTTGGCTGATCCCCGCATTCAGATGCGTATAGATCTGGCAGAAAATCTTTTGGAGCAGGGTCACACGGTTTCCGACATTGAACAGTTCCTTGGCATGGAGTCTTTGGACGTTGGGGATGCCGCTCTTCAGGCAGAGTTGGGAACCGTTGCCGGTGAGAGGCATGACGATTTTGCTGGGGTTGGGTCGCGGGAGTGGTTTGAACATCTTGCTGCGGACGAAGATTACATGAATAGTCCGGGTGAACCGGGGCTTCCCACCCCACGGGAAAATGTTGAAAGCGCGTTGGCCCGCATTGAGGCTACTGGTACGGCTACGGTGCCGTGGATTGACTCACCGGAGTTCGCTGCGGCCTTCGGAGAGACTGGCGAGCAGTTGACTGCCGAGCAGTTGTGTGTCCAAGGAGGGGGTACTTGGAATGGCACGTCGTGTGATATGGGTGGCGAAACAGTTCTGACCCCCGAGCAGTTGTGTGTCCAAGGAGGCGGTACTTGGGATGGCACGTCGTGTGATACGGGTGGCGAAACAGTTCGGACCCCCGAACAACAGTGTGCAGACATAGGCGGTACTTGGAATGGCACGTCGTGTGATACGGGTGGCAAAACAGTTCTGACCCCCGAGCAGATGTGTGCAGACATAGGCGGTACTTGGAATGGCACGTCGTGTGATACGGGTGGCGGTGGTGATGCGCCTGCCGGTGATGATGCGCCTGCCGGTGATGGCGAGGATGGCACCCCCGTTCCGGACGGTATACCGACCTACGTTGACGAACAGGTTAACCGCATCGACATCATCGACAACCGTTTGAAGGAAATCGGTGATGCCCTCACCAAGGCCCGCGACCTTGGGTTGGGTGAGATAGACACCATTGAAGCGGAACTGCGGGCGGCAGAGCAGTCCATCTATGACACCCAGTACGGGACGATTGATCCGATCACCGGAGAGATAATGAATCCGGGCGAGATGGATCGCCTGTTGACGACATACCGGGAGCGTCGCACCAAGTCGAAGAAGACGCGTGCCGAGAATCGTGACAACATTGTGGCAATCATGGCGGCTGAGGGTGTGGACGCCGGGTTGGCTCAAACAGAGTTGGACATGATCGGTGCCCTGCACGGGGATGCCGTCGATACGGCGTACAACTACATTGATTCGCTGTGGCGCATCGGCAAGATGAGCCACGACGAGCGGGATTCGATGATCTCCAACATGATGGGGTCGTATCGGCTCCAGTTGCGGGATCAGGTCGTTGAAATGTTGATGGCCGAAGAGATCACTGCTGCCGACCAACGCTTTGTGGCTAACCAAGAGGCATTGTCTGCGGACACGGTTGCCGACTTGTTCCCGAACATGACGGAGAATCAGATCTACGGTTTGATGGGTGCCGGTTTGGGTGATCTGCTGGAGTTGCCGGGTGAGCAGGAAATCGGGATGATTACCGAAGGCGAGTGGGCTGGTTACACGGCGGGTGAGAAGGCGGATGTTCTGATTCGTGCCGGGTATACGCAGAATACTGATGGGTCGTTTAGTCCGCCCGCTGCTACGGGTGACGACACGATTATCAACACTACGTTGCCGAATGGTGACCCGTTTACGGGGACGGCGGATGAGTATTGGGCGCAGACCGGCCAGTATCCTTTCGCTGCCCCGGAGGAAGCGGAGGAAGCGGAGAAGACGTACAAGAAGACGCTGCCGAATGGCGACCCGTTTGAAGGTACTCCTCAGGAGTATTTCCAGTTGACGGGTGAGCGAATGTTCGCTCCGGATGAGGACCCTGCGGATAATCTTGGGTCGTTCCGGGCTGATGTGGGTGTGCTGCGCGACATGGGTTACGGCGATTGGCTGGACGGTCAGATTGAACTTGGCAACCTTACGATTGAGGGTGCTTCGACAGGAAGCGTCAAGCAGGGCAAGGTGTTCCCCGCTAGCGACGGGTATGTGAACATCAAATGGGCGGACTATCCGACTGAGTTTGATGTGCCGATCACTCCGAAGGAGGAGGCTGAGAGAACCTATCAGTTGCCGTTGTCACGGTTTACTTCCAGCGCCGCCGAGTTGAGGGCGATGGGTGCGTCTGTCAGCGGTGACACGGTTTCGTTGTCGCCGCAGTTGGCTACTGATTTGATGGCGTTGGGCATCCTGAAGGACGTGGAGGTTGAGGAAGATCCGTACAATCCGTTTGAACGGTTCAACACCGGTATCCCCGAGTCGTTCCTTGATGGGGCGTCCCCCCCGGTTGGTGCGGAGATCAGGGATGGCGAGTTGTGGATGACGCCGGATGGGTATTCCAAGTTTGTTGATGAGATGAACTATGAGGAGCCGGATGTTCCGACTCACGGTGTCGATGCTAATGTGACGTGGGATATAGCCGTGACGGACATGGCTTCACCGACATACCGCAGTGACGTGCGAGAAGACCTGTACGAGTGGAACGACGACTTGGACGACGACTACCGGCGCGATGTCAAGCAGCCCGATGGGCGGGAGGCCCTGTATGCGGACGCTATCAGGCGGTGGTCTGAGAAATATGTCACTGAGGCCAAGATTGTTGCCCACGTAACAAACCGGATTGTGTACGGTAACACCACGCGCATCGTCCACGACAGCGGCAGTGTTATGACTGAGGCAATGCCCGCTCATGGGCCTGAACCGGATGCGAATGCGCGAGCCAAGTTTAATCTGGGTATGAACTATTGGGCTGCTGTTCCAGTCGCCAACGGTCGAATCGCCATGATATACGCCTCTTCAGAGCAGGCTGTGAAAGACGCTGTAAAGCAAGCCTACCCTGATAAGCGGTAGCGTAATGGCTACCTACAGCGAGATACGACAGGCGCGGGAGCGTGCCGGGAGGTCTTCACGGCAACCCGGATACCGTCCCCCGCGTCCCACGCGCAACCAGTTGGCTCAGAGTGTCGCCAGTTTGCGCCCCAATCTGCGCCCCAACCTGCGCGGCAATTTGTTGAGTGAACTGGGTGGCGCTATGCGTCCCCGGCTACCGGATGTCAGTGAAATCGGTGGCGGCGTAGAAACCTTCGGGAACGTGGTCGGCGGGCTACGGGCAATGCTTGTCAGCGCCATCAAGGAAGGCGTTGATCTGGTTCAGGACGTTGCCGGTGCGGCCCGTGGCCGTGGCTGGGGTGGCGAATCGTCTTGGGACGATTACTGGCGGCAATCCACATCTAACTACGGGTTCGGCGATCTTGTACACGACGAGAAGGCCACTATCGGGGTGGGGTTGATGCTCTCATCGCCGTTCACCGGCCCTGTGGGGCCGACATTGGGGGCGTCGCTGCTGGCTGAACGGTACCTTGACTTTGATCCGATGGGGGATTGGAACAACCGGATCATCGGCTTCATCGGTGATGTCGCTTTGGACCCATTGACGTATCTGGGTGGCGCCAATGTTCTGGTGCGCGGCATGGGGTACAAGGGTGCCGGAATCATGCTGGGCAACATGAAGACCCTCTCCAAGGGCGACCTTGGTACGTTGTTGAACCGGGGAGGTTTCAGCGGCATCAAGCCCGTCGCCGCAAGGAAGGCGATTGATGATGCTGTCAAACTTGCGCAGGATGGACGTTCGATAGGGACGATTCAACGGTCGTTGCAGAAGACCGTAGAGGGTCGGGCTGTTGCCCGTGCCGCAGGGTTGGAACCGGGTTTGCGTCTACGCGTGCCGGGGACTGGCGGTGTTGGGCGTGCGTTCGGAAACACGAGAACCGGTGAGCGGCTGGGCACGATTCTTGATTCGGTGCCGGGTACTCAGACGATGAAGTCGGCGTTGTTGAGCCAGCGGGTCAGGAACGCCCCGGAGGCTTTGACGTTTGGTCTTGATTCTGCCGACTTGACGAAGGCGGCATCAAGTTTGTCGCGTGGCCGGGTTGCTGCACGGAAAGCGTTGAAGGGGCGTGGTGAACTACCTCCCGCCTATCGGCCTATTCGGGGTCGGCGTGCCGTATCGCGGGAAGCGGAGCGTGCCGCCCGTGAAACGATGCGCGGGTTGGACCCGAGGTTGGCGAAGGTCGCCGGTCAGGTCGCCCGATCCCATGTCGAATTTGCGGTGCCGGGATTGGCTAGGGCTGGTGCTGGCGGTGCGAAGATTGCTGACGCTCTATCCAAAATACCGGGTGGAGGCATACTTGGGAAACCTATTGCTGGTGCTGGTGCTGCGGGGGCGAAGACAGCGGAAATGCTGTCGAAGGTACCGGGGCGCGGCGGTGCCCCGCAGCCGATTCTGGGTGGCCGCATGTTTGGACGGTCGGACCTGCTGTTGACGGCATGGAGAAACATGCCGGTCGGAGGCAATCCGCTCGGCCCAATCGGCAAGGCTTCCCGCTTGTGGAACTATTTCGACGGCGAAGACACCACCAAGTTATCCACAGTGTTGTCCCCAGAGGGATGGCGCGAAACGTACGCAAACAATCCGGGGTTGGCGCAGGACGTTCAAAAAGGGTTGACCAAGTTCTACCGGAACACGCTGTCACCGAACGACGAGATATTCAGGAAACTGTTGAGGTCGGGTGACCCGAACCAGATTGTGCGGGCATGGCAGTCCGAGCAGTCGTTGCGGTATGCGCGGGGGCAGGTTTCGCTCTTCCGCGAGGTGAACCGCCAGTTGGTGTCACGGCTCGCTACCGAAACGAGGCAACTCGCAAAGGCTGATGTCACGGAACGGCAGATTGGCCGGTGGATGCGTGCCGCCCTACAGGGCGACGTGCTGCGGTTGGACGAGGAGAAGGTGATCGTTGGGATAAACCGGTCAAGCCCGTGGTTCAAGGTTCTCCCCAAGCAGATCAGGGATCTGACTGACGAGCAACTGGTCGGTATCGCCAAGACGACCCGTGAGGGTGTCGGTGATGGGAGCAGGGCTCTTCGCAACGGGTTTGGTGAACGGGTGGCGTCGGGCGAGCGGGTTTGGACAGAGGAAAATAATCTGATTTCCGAAGAGGGCATGGGGTTCTTCCCGCGCCGTCTAACGGACCGGGGCAGGGAACTGTTCGACATCAAGGTGTACACGAACGACGGCACCAACTTGGGTCGCGGGGCGTTTGAGGGCGGCTATGTGACTTCCCAGTCGATGCGTCAGCGTTCTTGGAAGCCGGGTGGTTCCGTCAAGTTGACCAAGAAGGGTGCAGAGGCGGCGGATGCAAGGTTTGTGTACCGGGATCGTTCCGGTCAGGCTTGGCTGGGCAAGCCGAGTAGCAAGAATCCTGCTGTGACGGTGAAGTTTAAGATCAGGCATCCGAACACTGCGTACATGTCGGTGCAGGATCAGATTGATGACGTGGCCGAACAGGCGTTTCGTGAGCCGATCTTTGAGGGGCCGTTGGCTGCGTTGAGAAGTTACGGCGGCGGGATGGGGCAGCAGTTGGGTGGCGAATCCATGATGTCGCACCTGAAGTACACCGTCGGCATGGACGACATGTTCCGGATGAGCGACGACGTTGTAAGCAGGATGCGTAAGGTCGCTGGGGATGCCGTGGAGGGGGCTGGTGACGATGCTCAGATGACTTTGTTTGACCTGCCCGGAGCGCCCACCAGACCGGTGTGGGATGCGTACACGCAGACGAAGCGCGCCAGTTTGGACAAGGCGTTGCAGAAGGTTGTGAACCGTACCCGGTCTTTGTTTGTTTCTTCCAAGGCGCAGTTGGAGGAGGTGGAGCAGGCGAATGTTGCTTTGAGGCAGGCGCGGGCTGACGCTGAGACAGATCCGGGTGCTGCCCCGCTGCTGGATGCTGAGGAAACGTTGGCGTTCCGTGGGTTGGAGGAAAGCAATACGGCAATGGTGAAGAACTTTGGTGAGATGGAGGGTATCACCGAGGAGATGGCGTACATCGGTGCCCGGTTGAACCAGTTCTATGCGGAGAATGCGGATGCGATGGCGCGGGGCACGTTTGAGGTCCCTGAGGATGTGCGTACCCTGATTTTGCGTGCCCACGATCTGGCTGCCCGGGCGTATGCGATTGTTGACAATGTGGGGAAGATGGCTCCTGCGCATCAGGAATGGTTGGATGCGCTTGGCGCGTTGGGTCGTATTTCTCCTGAGGATATGAACTCGTTGGATGATTTGTTTACTGGCATGTCTGGCGGGGTGCGGCGCAGCATGGCGTATCTGAGTGGCGAGGAAGGGTATGTGGGGCAGTTCCCGTTGGCGGTGCAGCAGGCCAAGGAGTTGATGGCGAACGATAAGACGGTGGGTGATCTTGTCGATTTGGCCCGCGTGTTGGACCCTGATCGTGCTGACGAGTTGGCTGCCGCTGCGCGGCGTGCCGGGTCGGTGGCGCAAGCCCAGCCGGAGGCACCGTTGCCGCAACAGAAGTGGGCCGTGGCCGAGGTGCGTCGCCAAGGAAAGCCCGATAGTTCCGCAAAGGATTTGATTGCCGGTTTAAGGAGGGCGCGTTCGATAACTGACGACATCACCGAAGCAGACATCAGGGAGATCCACGCCCTGATTGAACCCGGTGTCCGCCCCGGATACAGGACAACGGAAGTCACTTTTCTGGGCGGGGGGTCGGCCAACAAGGCGGCGAGCATCCCACGCCAAATGGAGCAACTTGTCAATTCGGGGTTGCATAAAAATGATCCCGAAGAGTTCGTGCGCCAGTTTCTGAGAATCCACCCGTTTGAAGACGGCAATGGGCGAACGGCAGTCGTGTTGTTGAATCATTTGGCCCCAGCCCCGAAGGGGTACCGTCCGTTGCCTGATTTCTTTGGCGAGGGGTTTGTAACCCCCCCGCAGTACAAGGATTGGGGTGAAGGGTATAAGGAAGCGCGCCGGATCTTCAAGGAGTTTGACCACGAAGAGTTCATTTCATACGGCATCACCGAAGAAGTACCGAACCTGCAAGCGGTGTTGGATTCTCTAGACGAAGACGTGACCGGCCTGTCCGAGTATGCGCGGATGTGGGAATCGGTGCAGGCTTTGCGTGGGGGTGACGTTGAGGACCGGTTGTTGGACCGGATTGTGCCGGGACGCCCCATGGCGGAACCGCTCCCAGAAAACATCGACGTTACCCCTCCGGCGGTGCTGGAAGCAGTCGTGCAAATGAGGGACGACGCACGGCTGTTGTTCGACGAGGCGGCTGCTTTGAGGGCGGAGATCGCCGGGATCGACCAGCGCACGTCAGGGTTGAGTAGGGGAATTTTGAGGAATGAACGTGCGCGCCGGGTCTTGTTGAAGGATGCTGCGTTGGCGGCAGAGTTGGAGGCTCAGAGTCTGAGCCGTGAAGCAGCGGAACTGTTGGACGTTACCCGCGCCGAACGGGAAGTAATGGGGTTGGAAGACTTCCTGAGCAAGTCTGATACGACGTTGCAGCAGGCGTTAGATCCCGGCAGGCCGATGGGTGACCGGGTGGAAACGATGAACGCTCTGGTCGATGCTGTCAAGGACGGGTTGCCGAACTTTGGTCCTTGGCGGGTGGCGTCGGGCAACTCTGCGTTGGATGCCAACATGGTGGCTGCGGCTGAAGCGTACTCAAATCTGCTTCGCCTGAAGGACCCGGCTGAAATGATGTACTTCTTACGCAAGTTCGATCAGGTGCAGAACTGGTTCAAGGCGGGCGTTATCGCTACTCCGGGGTTCGTGTACCGCAACCTGTTCGGGGCGTTCTTCAACGCCTATCTGGACGGTGTCGATTTGAACCAGATCGTGATGGCTGCCGGTGCGCAACGCAGGATCAGTAAGGAAGCGAAAGCGAAAGACATTTCGTTTCTGCAAGCAGCCCGCAACCTGAGTGTGGTCAACGGTAAGGCCGACCCGTACATGGAGGACGCTGTCCGCTTGTTGGAGTCGGGTCTGCGTGGGGGCGGTCATGCCGCCTATGAGGCCACTCCGTTTGCTGCCCCGATACGGCAGGGGGATCTTCCTTGGTGGTCGCGGACCAAGGAAACCATGGAACGTGGTGTGACTGTCGGGTCTGGGCGCAGGGCGCGGAATCTGGGAACGGTCTTGCCGGTGGGGCCGGGATCGTCAAACTTCATGTTCAACCGTGCCATCCGGAGGGTCAACACGATGGTGGAGGACACTGTTCGTTTGGGTGTGGGGATGGACACGTTGCGGTGGGGTGGCAGTTTGGAGGATGCGTTGGATCGGATTGCCCGCACCCAGTTTGATTACAGCGAGTTGTCGGGTGCCGAGTCCGCGTGGATGAGGCGGTTGGTTCCGTTCTACGTGTGGACCCGGAAGAACGTGCCGTACCAGTTCGCCAAGTTGGCGTCGAACCCGGCTGCGTACAACCGGGCGATGGCTGTGAAGGAGAACATGGAGATCGGCACCGAGGACAAGGGCATGGTGCCGGATTGGTTCTTGGAGCCGTTTGGGATTCGGACGCCGTGGACGATGACTGGTGCACGGGTGTACGGGGTTCCGGATATGCCGTTTCTGGACTTGTATCGGTACGACCCGACGCGGATGAAGGAGGGGGACCCGTTCTACGGGGTGAAGGAGACATGGGAGAATCTGGTGTGGCAGATGACTCCGGTGTTGAAAACCGGGATAGAGGTGCTGGCGCAGAAACAGTTGACCAGCGGCTACGCCTTTAGCGGCAGGTTTCAGGATATGCCTGCCGTGTTGGAAAACACGGTGGGTTTGATCCCGGCGTTGGATCAGTTGGGTCTTACCCGGACCCGTGACGGCAAACGGCAGATCCGTGATTGGCACATGTACTTTGTGTTGAACTCCATCCCGCAGTTGGGTTTGCTCCGGAGGGTTGTCCCGTCGGAGGAGCGATACCAGCAGAGGCTGTATGAAACCTTATTCTCCGCAGGGTTCGGGTTGGGGGTGCAACGGCAGACCCGTGACGTGCAGAACAGGTGGCGCGACAAGTTGGAGCGGGAACTGCGTGAACGGGAAGGCGATGACGGCGGCGGGATTCGGTCGGGCGGCGGGTTCGGCTAGGTTTATCCTAGGATAATCGGGACAACAAAGGGTTTACAGTGATGTTCTTTATTTCCAGAAACCAGTGGGATGCCCAGCCGCCACGCAACGGATCGTTTTCTCCGCTGCACCGTTGGCGAGTGAAGGGTGTCGTCGTGCACCATTCCGGGGTGGAAGACCCACCCAAGGGGGTGTCGGCGGTGTACGCATTTGAACGCCACCACCTCGCCAAGGGGTGGGACGGCATCGGCTACAACTGGCTGGTTGACGAGACCGGCACCATCTTTGAGGGCCGGGGCTGGGGTGCACGCGGTGCCGCCACCAAGGGCCTGAACAGCCGTTCCATTTCGGTGTGCTACACCGGCAACGGTTTCAGGCGGGTCCCCGAGAACACGCTCGCTTCGATAACAGCCGTTATCGCCGAGGCGGAAACCCATTTCAAGAAGCCGCTGTGGGTGTCTACGCACCGACGCAAGGGCAGCACGACGTGTCCGGGTGACGTGCTGGGCGGCTGGGTGGAGGGCGGCATGGAAACGCCGTCGAATCCGTCTGACGTGGACTGGTCTGCTATTGTCCAATACATCAAGGACTTGCATGCCAAGATGAGCCGCAAGCCCCTCAGGAGGGGGGCGCGTGGACTGGAGGTTCGGGTGGTGCAATCCCATTTGAACCATCGGGGCTTTGACGCCGGGGTGGTGGACGGCATTTACGGTCGCCGCACCAAGGCTGCGGTCAAAGCGTTTCAGGAATCGCAGGGGTTTCTGAAGGCAAACGGGGTGGTGAACGGTGACACGTTCCACGCCCTCTTTCTACAGTAAGGAAACAGGATGCCAAAGGGCACAGGGTACACGACGTTTGAGGACACCTTCGGTTCTCAGGACGAGCAACTCTACGATTCGACTTCCTCATTCAACATGTGGGACATGTCGCAGAAGGCTAAGAAGGCCGCAGCGTATCTGCGGGAAACCAAGTTGGGTAACGCCGCTCATGGCGGTCGCCCGTTCGGAAAGTAGGCGTCATGCGTGATGGAAGAACACCCCGGCTACCCGGTGCACGTCGTGTGCTGGTCACGTCGATTGAGCGGGGATCGGTTTTCCGTCCTCCAGCGGGGCCATCGCGGGCTGCTGCCCGCAAGGCTTTGCGTGATTGAGGTGGCGCCGAAGAAGCCACGTCGCCCTAGGTACTGACCGTGCCTCTGAAACGGGGCAAGGATCAGGCCACTATAGGACGCAATATCGGCAAGTTGATCTCTGAGGGTTATCCGAGGGATCAGGCTGCCGCAATAGCGCATGACCATGCGCGTAGGTCGAACAAGGGGAAGAAGAAGTGAGCAACATGTTGGAGCGTGCCGCGTGGACTTTCGCGCAGGCTTTTTTAGCAGTGTTCGTAGTGTCGGACTTGGCGTCGGCGAAGACGGCTCTCGTTGCGGCGGTTGCTGCGACGATCAGCGTTGTCAAGACTTACGCTCAGGATCGCGTTAAGGGCTAGACGTGGAAGACGGGGAGATCGACACCCAGTGGGCTGAGTTTCTGGACGTTCAGGGAAACTCCATCCAACAGGAGGTGTACGAATCCCTGCAAGACAACGCCCACGTCTTCGACGTGATGGACGGTACGCACGCCAAGTGGGCAAACGACGGCCTGTTGGGTGTGCTGCTGGTCTTTGACGAAGATGAAGCCGCATCACTGTTGGCGGCGTTCCATGCTGGCGTTGAGGGCGTAGAGGATGCCACATACGCGTGGGGGGTATGGATCACTTCCCTAATGGGGATGATCCGACAGTGCCTGACGGGCAGCCCGGACAACAACTAGCGGGTCAGCCAGTCCCTGAGTAGCGGCTCGTCTATCAAGAGGGTCATCAGGTGGCGGCGAATCCTGTCTCTCCTGCGGGCCAGCGTCGTCTTCGGTATCCCAAGGACGGCACCTGTTTTGCGCAGCGACCTTCCCGCTATCAGTAGTTCTTCCATTATGTACCGGTCTTCGGGGTCAAGGTCGTCTATGGTGCGCCCGAGCAGTTCTTTCAACGCTGCGGTGCGGGCTACTGGAACAACTTCGCTGGTGGCATGCGGCGGTAACCGCATCAGTAGTTCTATTTCGGTCAGCGGACGTACCGCTGTCATTGGTCCGGTATTCCGTGTATGTGCCTTGTGGGCGTATCTTTGCGGGTCGAACGGGTATTCTACATATCTTGACATTGTGCATCCAAGCGTAACCTGATTGTGAAGGTTGCTTGGTTGCGTTCACTAGCCTTTCCATTCTAACACGGACTTGAGGTGTTCCTCCGCTATTAGTCGGGTTCCTTCCGGGTCGTACCCTGATGGTTCTCCGATCTTCCATGCTTGGTCGTGTTTGATCCAACCTAGCATTTCGACTGTGCGGAACTCTGGGGCCACGGGTTTGACTACGAACAGTGTCAGTTTGTTGCCGAGTTGCCGTTTGCGTACAGCCGCCGACGTGCTGGTCCGTACCCTGCGTACTTCAATGTTGGTGCCGACATCGGGGAGGTGCCGGTAGGTGGCGTGGTCGCTCTTGTGCCAGACGTGTCCGGACCAGTACTGGTTGGTGGCTTTGGCGACGGCGAGTTCTCCGACGCAGGCGGCAACCTGTGCGGTGCGGTCGTCTTCCATGCGTTTCTTGTCGTAGTGCGGGGCGTCGCGTTTGCCCCAGTTTTCGATGAACCGTCTTGCGCCGACGTGGGATGCCCATTCGTATTCCCACGGGTCTAGTTCAATCAGTATCAAGGCGATCTACTTTCACTGCGGAGATGCGGACGACCTGCCCGTCGTCTTCCCACGCTACACCATTCAGTGCGTCGCATGTGAGTTTCAGGTAGTTGTCCAAGTCTCCCCTCAGGGTCTTGGCGTTGTGGGGTGATTCACGTACCGTCAGGATGGTGGCGTCGGGGGTGTACGCAACGAGGAGTTCGACCGGCCCCGTGAACTTGGGGCCTTTGGCTTTCTGCCATGCGACCGCGACTTCCTTTTCTTCGTCCAATGTTCCCTTCGGTGTGAACACCTGCCCTTTCTTGTTGTGGCGTGGCCGTGCCTTCACCTTCGGTCGCCGTTCTATTCTGACAAAGAAACTTTTCATTCGTTTCGCCACGCCTCCTTGTGGGCTGCTTCCAGTATCCCGTGTAGTCGTTCGTCGCCGTCGGGACGTTTCGCGTACTTGCCGCCCCAGTCTTCGTCCGCTTCCTTGAGTTCCTTCGTCACGTCGCCGTCGCCGTATCCTTGCCGGATCATGTGGCAGGCGAGGCTGAACAGGGTCATGGACCGGTCGCCGTGGGGCTTGTCGGGGGTTCGCCGTGGCCCGTTGCGTCGGATCGCTTCCGACATTCCGGTCAGCCTGCGCCCGGTGTAACTGTACGAGGTTCGTTTCACTGGTGCCGGTTCGTTGCGCCGGTACAGTTCGTGAACCTGTTCCCAATCCTCCGGGGTGATGCGGCCCTTCAGCGCCTGTTCAACGAAGGCGTGGGGCGGTATCTGCGAATAGGTGGCGAGCGGGTTGACAACCTCGTTCTGTCCGGGGTCACGGTCGGCGTGGTACGGGAGCCTGACACCGTTGCCGATCTTCTTGCCGATCAGGGTGACCTGTTTCGGGTTGACTTCCTTGGTGGGGGCGTCAACTATGTCGCAGGCACCGATCAGCCCTTCGCGTACGATGCGGGCTGCCATTGGTTCGGTGAAGAACACCCACAGGTGGAACCCCTTGGATCGGGACCGTTCCACCCACCCGGTGACGCCTACTTGGGAGAGGACCCGGTGCACGTTCTTGGCGTGGATGTACGATTCTTCACGCCCCTCGTCCCAGTCAACGCACCCCCACCACACCACAAACGCTTCAGGAGCCCCTGTGGGGTCCTCTAAGGCGATCAGGGGGTAAACGCCGACACCTTCACCGTTTGACAGCAGGTGGCCCTCTACGGCCCTGTAAAAGGTGTCTCCGGACGCTTCGTAATGGGAGCCGTCTGGTCGTTCCATCGGGAAGAACCCGCCGTCGGTGTGCGACTTCGCCATGGAACCGCCCTGAAACAGGGAAGCGAAACCCTCAACAACCTCCTTGGTCACATATTCGTCGGCACTCATCGGTCCCGTGTCTCCGGAATCAATTCTTCATGGTACGGATGCACATGCCCCGCTACCGGATCTAAATAGTACGTCTGATCCAACAGGCGGGCGGTGCGCTTGTTCTTACACAGGTTCATGTTGACACTGTTGGCGTGGTATTCCTTCTCCCACATCGACAGGTCGGTTCGGTCCTTCTTCCGATACACCTCCAGTACGAAGATAGCCTCGTGTTCCCCGCCGTACCTGCCGCCATACAAGCCTGCCGCATACCCCGGAGGGGACGTGCCCCGCCCCGACTGGTGCACGAGGCCGACCGGTACCCGCTGCGTCTTCGCCCACCGCTTCACAGCCTGCGCCTTGGAGGTCACGCCCACAGAGTCGGCGTCCCCTCCCGGCAACAGTTCCAGATAGTCGATCATGCAGAACGACGGTTCGACACCCCACCATGCACGCGCCTCGTCCATGACACGCGCCATCTCGTCCAGATGGATCGCCTCATCGACTATGGCTACACGGGACAGTTCCTGTGTCGCTGCACGCTCCAAGTCGGACAGCATGTCCTTGTCGCCCTGCTTGATGGCTTCCTCCACCTGCTCAGACGAACGCCCCTTGAGCAGGCAGAACAGTTTCATCAACACCAGTTCGCGTGGTTCGTCCAGCGAAAAGATGACCGCATGAGCGTCATGCTGATTGACGAGGTTCCACACGATGCTGTTCAGCAGGATCTGCGACTTGCCGGTGTGGGACCGCCCCAGAATCATCATCACTTCGCCACGGCCCACGCCACGGGTAGCGATGTCGAACTCCGGGAAGCCCAGATACCACCGTTCAGTCGGATTGCTGATGAACCCGACCAGACTGTCAACGACAGCCGATGTCAGGGCGAAACGCTTAGGGCGCTCCACCTGTATTTCTTCTGGTTCCCCCTCAGAGGGTTCACCCGCGTCCGGCAGGGTTTTCGCATCTGCCAGACGACGGGCTACTTCCTCTTCGGAGTGGAGGGTTGCCACCAGATTATCCTAGGATATTCTAACCAACCCCCGCTAGTTGGCGTTGGCCTTCTGGCGGATCTGACGACCCACCTCGGCGAGGGCATCGCCAGCCTTGCCGGAATCCGGATCGACAAACCAGTGCGGAAACGCCGGGGTGCCGTTCTTGTCTTTGCGGGCCAACCACAGCCCCTTGCCGTCCGACTTGCGCCGGTAGGCGGGCCTAGCGGCGTTCTCTGCACCGTCCAACTGCTGCGGCCAGTTGGTGTACCACTGGTCGGAGTTGTCCATCAGGTGCCGCCACAGATCGTCCGCGTCACCACCCCCGGATGGTGCGGCTGCTGGTGCCGGGGCGGAAGCCACGGGACTACCTTGGTTGCCCCCGGAAACGCTTTTCTGCAACCGTCGAACGGCCACCTCCGTGACCTCGTAGCCGACACCCAGCGCCTCATAGTTGGCGGTGGCAAGCCGGTCACCCCACGCCTGCACGCTGCCAGTCACGTCTTCCTCAGAGGACCCGGCGTCCATCGAAAATTCGATAGAAGCCGACGCTTCCTCCGATTCATAAGGTGCGACCTGCGCCACACTGCGGCGTGAAACGGTTACCCGTATTTCATTGCTAGTTGCCATGGTATTTCTCCTTACAGTTGGTTCCATGGATCTGGTCCCGCAAACCTGCCACGGCATGAGTTCCATGCCCCGCACCACCTTGGTGAACAGTGCCACCCCTCCATGCGGAGAGGCCACACTGGCAAATCTGCGGACAATAGTGTTCCCGCTGAGCGGGCCAGCGCAACCAGACTGGCCCACTCAACAGGTCCGTACTCTGTGAGGGTCCTAGTCACCTCACCCTTAGACAAGTGCACGAACTCAAAGCCGCTGCCCTCAGCAGCCACCCCCGCCGTCACCGTCGCCCAAGTGTAGGCTGCTGCCTGCACCGACCACTTCTTCAGGTCCGACGACGTGAAGTTGTTCGGCTTGCGACTCGGATTCTTCCAGTCGATGACCGGCAACCCGTGTTCCTGTACGCAATCGACGGTGCCGCGCAGCCAGATCTCAGGCTTCTGATCGACCACGAGGGGTAGTTCAAAGTTCCATTCGACCGCCTTGGGTTTTATGGTGGGGCGCACCTCGTTCCACCAAGCAGTCGTGTTCTTCTGCACGGTGTCTTCGCCGACGTTTGCTGAAATGTTCCACCGGTCGATGTCTTCTTTCTTTCTTCCCCATTCCTCCATTGAGGCTTCCATTGTTTCTTCAAGCGACAGCGGTGCCGACGTTCGGATCACTTCGCTGAGGCACTGTTCGATCCCGTAGTGGACAGCGGTTCCGATGGCGGTGCTGGTCGAATCGGATTCGGGGACGAGGCCGTGCCAGACTTGGCGTGCCTGCTCCGGGCACAGCGACATGCTGCCCAGCCACGACTGCCTGAGAACGATCCGGTCTTCGGTCACTGGTTCCACCTTAGCATACCTCCTGACGGCAGTGGTGGATGCCATATGCATAGCCCAGCCCTACAGGCTGGGCATATGCCATATGCATATGGTTTGCGTACACGCCGGGTCATTCCACGACCGTCAGGTGCGGGCCGTCGCCGTCCGGGTCGTCCTCGTCGGCCTTGGGTAGCATCTCGGCCAGCGATTCCATGAACCGGATGTGTGCCAGTCCCTGATCGTGGTGGAAATCGGCGAGTTTTACTACGACTTGATACAGGACTCCGGTGCTGAACTGTACGCCTTTTTGCAGCCATTCAAGGTACTCGCCGACCGTTTTCAATTCCTCGTCGTGCGTGTCGAAAATGTCCTGTCCGGGGGCGAAGGTCGCCTCACCTTTGCCTTGATTGTCGTCGCTTTCTTCCGACATTTTATTCTCCTAAAGGTGGTGTGGGGGCCGGGGGAAAGGAGGGGAAATACCCCGACCCCCACGATCTTTTATGTGTAATATCCTAGGATAACTTTGATTCCATTTCCTGTATTTCCCCAAGTATCATCTGCCTGCGCATGCGCGCCGCATTCAACGCTATGACCTCGGAGCGTAGCATCTCAGACCATTCGATCTGTTCAGCGACCGCAGAGGCCCACTCGTCGTACGTTCCCCAACGTACTTCGACAATGGGGTACAGGGTCTGGTTGTTGCCATCCTCGTCTTTGACTACTACCACGTATGCGTGTTGTAGACACGGTCCGCCTGAACGGCCAGCCCGGAATCGGTGCGCCGGGTAACGATAGGCACCCCGATCCTCTTCGCCTGCGTGAACGCCATGGCACGCATGCTCTCCAGTTTCACGGTGTAATCCTCACCGTCCACCAGTTCGTGAACACGCCCGTCCAGCCACAGGTTCCAGTTGTAGTTACTGGCCCTATTGCGGGAGGGTAGCGCCTCCAAAATGTTACTCATGGTGTGTAACCTTTCTTGTTGTTGGTTGTCTACCCGAACGAAACATCACATGTCCCGGTCGGGTCCCTGCCCGAAGGCAAAGATCTCTAGTTGTCCCAGTCTCGGTCAATCCAATCCCGGTTCCTTTTCTCCATGGCCCGCCAAAACCGTTTCCGGTGACGCGCATCAGCCACAGTCTCCCACACCCACATGGAGAATCCCAGCACCAGCATCAGCACCGACCCCCAGAACAGGTAGAACACGAACCCTTCAATCGTCAGTTCGTTCATCGGCTTCCTCCTTCTGCTTGGCCCAGCGTTCACGCATCTTCTTTGCGTCCCGGTCCCGTATCTTCAGCAACTCTTCACGGGTCAGGGTATCGTCCGGGCCGGTCGGATAGAGCGTCACTGGGGCGGTAGCAGGTCGGTAGCCAACTCCGGCGACTCCCCGTCGATCAGCCGTCGGACTATCCCCTTCAACTGCACCTTGATCTCCTTGGCTATCGCCTCCTGTACCCAACCGTAGTCTAGGGTCAGCGAGAACGGTGCCTCCTCCTTGAAGCGCGCTCCATCCCAAGCCAACGCCTTGCGCACCGCCCCGATGAACTCCTCCCCCAAGGAACACGGTTCTTGCGTGTCGTTGAACTCGCCGAGCAGTGACCTGATGCCGTCGGTCACGTCCACGTCGGGTTCATAGTTGTCGAAGCATTCCGTGACGGCGTCGTCTACCTGATATCGCACGGCATCCCACGCCTCGTCACCAATCTGGTCCGACACCCTGCTTGCGATGGTGTCTTCGATGTTCTCCAATATGTCGGAGTAGTCTAGTTCCACTTCGACCTGCTCAAAGGTGACGCTGGCATCACCTATCGTTATCTCATGGTTACCCATGTCATTTCCTCCTTATCCTAGGATAATATTATCGTGGATAGTTGCTACTATTGACATAGTGCTCTTCCCACTCCTTGTCAGCATCCACCAACAGGCTGGAACCCACCACCTCACGGATGTACGTGTCACCTATGTCAAAAGAGTCGAACGTGTACGGCGACTTCACCGCACACAACCAGCGCGCATGCGCATTGTTCTTCTCCTTGTCCGGACGCTGGTACGTCTTAAGTACCCGCCACTCCCAGCCATGGTGACCCCGATACACCGCATAGGGATCGTGCACCTTCCGGGTCTTACCAAACGGATTCTTGGTTGCAGTCATCGCTTATCCTCCTGAGGCGAACCTCACGTTGTTTATGCCGGTCAAACACATGCCGCATTCGACACACGCCCCCCGACCCGTATCCCCATCACCCCACACGAGCAACGGGATCTTTCCCGTCAACTCGGGGCAGCGAGGCCCTTTACGCTCACCCTCAAACAGGGCAGCGAGATCTTCAGTCTCTTCCCACGTGTCGCCACAGAACGCCAACCGCACCCACGGATTAGCGGCCTTCACCGGTATCGCTGCGTACACGTTGTCACAATCCACCGACAGGTACACCGTCAGGTTCTCCACCGGCCCCAGCGACGGCACCGCATCATAGTTCCTCGTGTACACCCAGAACGTGGAGTCCGGATACAACAGAGCCACGGTACGCATAGCGGTCGCAAAGTTGCGGCCCGGAATGTCACCAGCCCAGAACCACCGGAACACATGCGGCTGGTCACGCTTGCGCGCCCACCTGCGCGACTCCTCAATCAACGGACGCAGCATCCCCACCAGCCGGTGCACGCTGTGCTTGTTCTGCTGGTACATGCTCCAGTTGTGATGCAACAGGGCCTGCACGTTGGGCCACGGCACATCCGCATAACAGACGTTCTCGCACCAGTCGGTCGCATCCTTGCATGACCACGCCCTACCGACGGGCAGCCCAAACGAGTTGGGGTCTGGTGAGCCGTTCGTCACGACATCACCCTTCGGCCTAGCAAAGAACGCAACCTTCCGGTCAGTAGACAACCTGAACCAGTTGGCCTCAGGCTGCACGTCAACTTTCATTCCACTCCCACCTCACTTATCCTAGGATATTCCACAATCTGATCGTCATACCCCCAACACGGCATGTCGCCCGTGGCAACAGCATCAAAACCGGGGTACCCGTTCTTCACATCATCAAAAACTGCGGTCACCCGGCATTGACGCACCGCCCCACTGAACAGGTGGTACACGATTATCTCGCCGACACGAGGCCGACGCATAGGTTCACTCATTCCATTTCCCTTCCATCATCAGTTCGGCAACATGAGCCGTCATAGCCTCCGCCACCGCCTCCATTTCCCTCACTATGGTCGGGGGCACTATCTCGTACAGTTGAGTCAGTTTCAACCCCCAAACAGCATCCCACGCCTCATCGTAGGCTTTCTCCCACGCCTCCTCTCCCGCTAGGTGACGGTTTAGTTGACTGTCCTCCCACGCACCTAGTGCACGGTCAAACTCTGCATCATTCATTTGCTTTCCTCCTTGTCTTTGTTGTTTTCCTTCCACAGTTTGACAGCGGCCACTGTCTTTTCCCCCACACCATCGTAAACCATGATGAACGGGTCATCCCAATCAAACGCCAACAGCGAACGCACGGTCGCGGGCTGAGCCGGTCCGCCTCTCCGACCCCAACACATTCGGTTCAATGCATTAGTCATTCGTTCACCAAGGCCCATCGTGTTGATCGGACCATCCAGCCCCTCCCACGGGTAGCATTCCTGCTGTTCAGCCACACGTTCAGCATCCAACTTTGCCTTCAACTGCTCTATCTGTTCCTTGTACCAACCGATACGCTTCTCCAAGGTATCTATCCGTTGGCTTCGGAACATTTGCTCCATGTGATCACTCATTTGCTTTCCTCCTTTATATGTTCTTCAACTTCGCGCCAGTCATCCGGCCCAAAGTCCTCAGGAAGCGGGTATTCCTCCCACACCCATCGGCCCTCACGGACCTGCTCCATCGCAGCCCGCAACTCACAACAACAATCAAACCGGCCCTCATCGTCATAACAGATAGCCCGGTGTTGGTCAACTCCCATACCCTTCCTCCCTTATCCTAGGATACATACTACACTCGCTCCAACAAATCAGTCAACTGACCCAACACCAGCACCTTCGTACGCGCAGGCTTAAGGCCAAACTCCTCCACCACCTGCTTCGCAACAGGCAACACAGACCGGCCCTTCACCATTATGCCCGTGTCCACCTCCAACTTCAAAGCGTGCTTCACGGTGATCCACCTGAACCGGTGAATATCCCGCCCGGTGATGGTCATGCCACCGTTACCCCAATGCTCAACAGCCATCACTGGCCTCCTTTATTGTTTATCCTAGGATACATTCCTAGACCTCATCGTCCTCCGCCAACATCCTGAGGAGTTCCCAGTCAATCGCATCACATATCTCGCTATCGCTGGGGTCGTAACCTTCCTCGCCCGTTCCCGCATCTAGGACCATCCGAATAGCGCCCTTGTACTCATCCATCATCTTCCTCAACGCCCGACGTGCTGCCTGCACCTGTTGGTCTATAAACAGGTGGTCCTCCCAGCCTTTGATGCTGGTCAGTTCGGCCAACTCGTCCTCATACTGCTTTCGCTGCTCAGGACTCCAGATCGACATGCCATGCTCCTTCCTTATCCTAGGATACATTCCCAGACCTAATCCTCGCCATCCTCACACCGACCACACAAATGATCGGGACCCCACCACGAACCCACAAACGTGCCATGCCTGCAATACTGGCGCTCATCCGCCGTATCACCATCACCCTCGTACTCAGCCATCAGCCCCGCCCCTTCCTTTCCTCCATCTGCCTACGCAACACAGCCGGACGCACCCTACGTGTACGCACCCTGCCACCCCTCACCCTTATCCTAGGATCACCACTCGTAACCCTAGGCCGCCTCGCATCCACCACCGGAGTGGCATCCAACATTGCAAGCGTGGCGCAATCCGTCCACTCCACACCATTAACCATTATCCTAGGATTCTCACTCACCGCACATTCCTCCTTTTCATCGCCTACTCGTATCCATGCACCAATACTACCACACTTCCTACCCGCTGTCAAGTCAACCCCATCCAACCCCCATATCCTAGGATATCTGGCCGGACACGAGAAAGGGGACCCCGAAGGGTCCCCAGTCTCTAGACGGCACTCCCCACGGGCTCCTCAGCGGGTACCGGATCAGCGACACCAGCCACAAGGGTCATTCCCAACGATTGCCGGTAGTTCTGATGGTTAGCACAGATCCTGTCCAGCGCCTCGATGACGTATGGCAGTTTCGCGACCTCCAGATCACCAGAGTGGACATTATTGATGATGTCCAGCGCCACCAGCACGCTATGGTCAGGGTCAGCGGTCACCTTGGCAGCATTCCTAGCGGAATCAGCCTTAGCGATACTGTCAGCGTCCAGATGCTCCCCATAGCCAGCGGCCATGATCGCACCAGTCACCTCAGCGGTCTGGTCCTGATTACCCTTAGCGTTACGGTACTTGACCTTATTGGCCTTTTCCCGATCCCTAGCCTGCAAGACATCCGGAAAGAATGCCATGATATCTAGGTCCGCCAACGGTGCATCCGGGTCGTCTTCCAGAATCCCGGCGTCCACCTGCCACTTGCGTGACACGATGTCGCCCTGTCCCTGACAAATCTTCTTGACGGTAGACCAGTTGACCTTGACAGCCCTGTCCGTACCAGTCTGGAAGATAGTGTGCCCAATCAGATCAGCCATGTCTACGATATCCTGCAGCGTAGGCTGTTCTAGCGTGTCCCAATACTTGGGAGCGGTCACCTGATACAGGTTACCGATTGGACCAGTGATCGACTTCGTAGGTGCTGACCAGCGCATAGCCTTACAGACCTCTTCCCGCAGATCACTAGCATGGATTCCCAGATCCCCGACGTCCGCTTCTTCGCAAGCGAAAGTCACCAACACCAGATGCTCCATAGACTGCAACCCTGATGCTGTATAGATCTCGGAGAGATCCTGAGCGACGCTATCCGTGGTGAGTATTGATTCAGTCATAACTAACCTCCCCTAGGTTATCCTAGGATATTAGGTAGGCCATGACCTATCCGATGCTAGGCGGTGACCCGCATCTAGGTGGCATATCTCCTCCCTCTCCCATCAACCCTATGTTGATGGTACTAGGTCCGGATCTCTCCGGTCGTGCCACTCATGTCGATAGGTCCTCACCTACCGTCTAACATTCCCCTATCTGAGGAATACCAATGTCTACTACAGCCGATCCCCACTTGTCAAGCGATCCACAAGATATCCCCATACTTTCCACAGATATCCCCAACCTGTCCACAGATATCCTAGGATAACCACTAAGCGCGACCACACGACCACATAGAGTGGCAGCCAGCAGCCCGGATAGGTTACCAGCGGGTAGTACGGTACCGTACCGTACCAGTCCGGGTCGCCTATGTTACCGACGAGTAAGTTACCGACGAGTAACCTACCCCACAGTAGTACAGTACCGTACCGTACCCCCACCATGGCCCCCCGGCCCCCAAGATCGCGCGTATGTATAGATATCAAGGGCCGATCAGGCGGTTTTTCCCCTTGGGCGGCCTATCTTGCCTGCCCCGGCGTGTACGCAAACGTTTGTCATCCCCTTGGAGGGGGGTGACAAACCATATGTACATATGGTAGGCAAAAGTGTCCCACCGATTTCTTCAGATTTCTTTTCCACAGCGGTCCGCCGTGCCCGTTTGGGACACCCGGCGCGTTGTAGTGGAGGTGTACGTCGTGGCACAGAACGGTGGCGGTAAGGGTTGGAAAACCGACCCTGATTCCGGAAAGAAGACCATGCCGAAGTCGTGGCAGAATCTTCTTGACTGGCTTCTACAGGGTCCCGAAAGGGAGCCTAAAAATCAGTATGAGTGGGCTGAGGCGAATGGGATGCATGAGGATTCGATTCGTCGGATCAAGCGGGATGCGCGGTTTGCTAAGGAGTGGGATCGTCGTGCTGCTGAGTTGAATATTCATCCGGAACGCACCCAGAGCGTTATCGATGCGTTGCATGCGCAGGCTGTGGGTGGGTCGGTTCAGGCTGCTTCGTTGTATTTGCAGTATATTGAGAAGTTTACGCCGAAACGTAAGGTTGTTGTTGATGACCGTGAGGCTTCGGGGTTGTCTAATAACGAGTTGGTTGAGGAGTTGGAGGCTCAGGTGCGGCATTTGAGGGTGGTTGATAATGCAGGTTGAAGAGTCGTTGAGGGATCGTATTGCTCGTCTTCACGAGGAGCGTAGGGAGAAGTTTCGGAAGATTAGGCGTGAGGGTTATGAGCGTCGTGAGCGTGAGCGTGCCCGAAATGGTTAGGCCGCGTACTGTTTCTCAGTGGGGGCCTAACCCGCAGGGTGTTCGTTCTCGTCCTGATCGGTCTGTGTCGTTGCGGGATGTAAACGAGTTGCCTGTGCAGACGATGGGGTTGGGTCAGGGGGGTGCCCCGGGTAAGTTCGGGGGCGGTTACGGCGTTCATACTCGTATCAGTGAGTTGGATGGCGAGTATCGGGTTCGTTTGTTTATCGATGGCGAGTATCAGGCTGGTGCCGATTATTTTACGGACGATGTGGCTGAAGCGCATGAGACTGCTAAGGCCATGGAGGAGGACGCTCATCTTTCGGATAAGGATTCTGATGTGGCTCGTGATGAGGCGCGTGATTTTGTGGAGGACGCCATTATGCGTCCCGATTTGGATGAGGTGGAAGTCCCTGAGGATTTGGTTGCCGATGATGCCCGTTTGCCTGTGGAGGAGATGCGTGGTTTAACAGCGGATGAAGCATTCCGCCAGCACTTGGCGATGAGTGGCCGTGCAGACCCGAATCAGGGCGAGTTGCCGGGTACTGGTGGTGTACGCGAGCAGATTGCGGGATCTAAGGAGAATGTGCGGCCTAAGACCCCGGAGGAGCAGGAGGCTTGGGAAAGGGAGTTGAGGGAAAGGTTTGCTCCTAGGCCGGAACCTCAGGCGGCGCCGCCACCCCCACCGCCTCCGCCGCCCAGCAACAGGATTGCTTCACTGGTTAGTCAAATGTCTGGGCCGGATTTTGATGCGATTGAGGAAGGCGACTACGGAAGTACTCCGTGGTGGGATTCCGTTCCGGGGTTGGATGATATACCGGAGTTTGATGACCCCTACGGTGAGGAAGGCGAGTTTAACCCGTGGGACCCGGATGCCCGTTCGATGGATTCGCAGATGTTGGCCGATTTGAACATGCGGCGTGCCCAGCAGGACCAGCAAGGCTATTTCGGTGGTTTGGGTGATGCTGTGTCGTCGCTGACTGATACCGTGTCGAACATGTCCAACACTGAGCGTGCAGGGCTGGTTGCCGCGTTGGTGGCTGCCGGTATCATAACGATAGGTTCCGGCGGGACTATGGCACCGGCTGGTGCCGCCCTGCTGGGTGGCGCTGGCTTGGGGGCGTTGAGCAGTGCCCCGTAGCAGCGGGTTTGATCCTGACGATGACATGGCGTGGCGCGAGGAGGCTTTTGGTGAACGTCCTGTATTGGGTCCGTGGGGTGATCCGTTCCATGGCCCAGATGTTGATGAGCCCTTGGAGTGCGGGTTGGAGAACCCGGAGGTGTGCGAGGCATGCGATTGATGCATGCGGCTGCGATTGTCGGTATTGCCGTCGGGGTCTTTGCTTGTGCAATGATGGTGCTTGCAGTGGGTCGCGTTATTGAAGAAATCTTTAAATGAGTCGCCTTTCTGAACTCCAGAGGGAAGCCGAGTGGCGGCGTTGCACGGATGACGAAAAGTATTTTTTGGAGCATTACTGGTATATTGCCCATCCGGCGCACGGCAAGATCCTGTTCAAGTTGCGTAACGCCCAGACTGAGGCGTTGGATCATTGGGAAGATCACCGTTACAGCCTGACCCTCAAGGCCCGTCAGATCGGTTGGACTACGCTGGTGGCTGCCCACCAGTTCTGGCTGGCGTATTTTCATCCGGATCAGAACATTATTGACCTGTCGCGTACGGAACGCGAGTCGGTGTTGCTGCTACGCAAGTCCAAGTACGGGTTTGGGCATTTGCCGGATTGGATGGTGGAACGTGGCCCGGAGTCGCTGGTTGAACATCAGCAGAAGATGGCGTTCGACAATGGAAGCATGGTTACTTCGATGCCTTCGGCATCCGATCCTGCTCGCGGCGAGTCGGCATCGCTGGTTGTGGTTGACGAATGGGCGTTCCTGCCGAACCCTGAGGAAGCGTGGGCTTCCATAGAGCCGGTTGCGGACGTTGGAGGTCGCATCATCGGGTTGTCTACGGCGAACGGGTCGGGCAATTTCTTTCACGAACTCTGGGTGGGGTCGTCAACTGGTGCTAACCGGTTTGAACCCATGTTTTTTCCTTGGTCTGCCACGGAAGATCGGGATGAGTCGTGGTACCAGTCGAAACAGGAGTCGATGCTGTCGTGGCAGTTGGCTCAGGAGTATCCGACGACGCCGGAGGAAGCGTTCATAAAGTCTGGTAATCCGGTGTTTGACTTGGACGTGTTGGAAGACATGAACGCTATGGTTGAGCCGGGTCAGGCCGGGTATTTGTGGGAACCGTACAAGCGGACGGTGGAATGGCGTAAAGATGTTCACAGTTTGGCGTGAACCCCAACCCCAGAGGGCCTATTGTTTGGGGGTTGACACTGCTGAGGGTTTGGTTCACGGCGACTATTCGTGCATTCAGGTTTTGGATGTGCGCGGTGGCGAGCAGGTTGCGGTATGGCACGGGCATATTCCGCCGGACACGTTGGCCCACGAGGTGTACATGATTTCGTTGTGGTACAACGATGCTTTGACGTGCGTAGAGTCCAACAACCACGGTTTGACGACGATCACACAGTTGCGGCATCTGGGTCATCCGAACCTGTTCAGGAAGAGGACTTTGAACCGTTCCATTACGAAGGTTTCGCAGGAGTTTGGGTGGAAGACGACTAGGACGACGAAGCCGCTGCTGATTGACGACTTGGGGATGGCGTTGCGGTCTGGCGAGTTGACGATTCACGACCGGTACACGTTGGCCGAATTGAGAACGTACGTACGCAGCGAACGGGGTTCCATGGGCGGATCGCCTCACGACGACCGCGTTATGGCGTTGGCGTTGGCGAACGAGATGCGGCAATACGCGTTTATGCCCGAGTTTGCACCGAAGGTGGACGACTACTGGACGATTGATTGGTTTGCCCGGATGGTAAAATCCGACGAAAATCAGGATACTCGTATCGGAAGCCACACGGTACGTGGGACAGTCTAAACATATCCTTAGAGACTCTATTGGAGGTAAATGCCTTGGCTAGGAATTTTGTGTCGCATACGAATGGCACGCAGACAGTGGATGGCCGTACCGGCCAGAACAACAGGATGGAGCGCGGCGATTCCGTCGTAGCGAACCCCATTTGGAAGCCAGCGGCCCCGAATGCCTCCACCCAGCGTATCGCTTCGGCTTCATACGCGAATCAGGATGGTGGTTACGGGGAGATTACGGTGCGTGAAACCCCGTTCAATCAGCATGGCACTACGGGCAAGGTTGAACCGGCTACGCCGCAGCCCAACTTGAAGGGTCACAATGTTGCTCCGCACACGAAGCGGCCTGTTTCTGGTGGCCGTTGGAACCATCCCACCAAGATTAATCGCGGCACCACAACCTGACTATGGCGATCCTCCCACGGGAGGCGTCCTACGAAGACTTCTGTGATTACATCATAGAGGTGCGTGGGGATGTTCCTAACGCCGAAATAGACGAGTTATGGGATCGTCGGCATAACCTGTTGGGTTTGATGGTGAACACTGGTCGTGGTTACCGTTCCAAGTTGCCGCCCGATGAACAGTATCTGACCCGCAACGAGCGGGGCAGAAAGGCTGAGAGGGAAGCCTTGTCTCAAGGCCGCAACATTGAACGTCTACCCGACAAGGCGCATTTCTGATGGCCCGACTGACCCGTGCGGACAAGTATGAGATAATCCAACGCAAGTTGGAGGGTGCTGCCCGTTGGCGTGACGAAATGGGTTACGACGACCTGTGGCGTCGCATGAACGACCTGTACCGTGGGAAGCACTGGCCGAGAACCACCGCCAACGAGGATTTGGTGGCCGTCAATTTGGCTTTCAGCACGGTGAATGTGATTGCACCGTCGGTGTCGGTGAACTATCCGAAGATTGTCGTTTCCCCCAACGAGGAAGACAATCAGGATCATGCCACGTTTGTTGAGGCTGTCATCAACTATTTGTGGCGGCACCACGATTTCCGCAAGCCGTTTCAACGGTCGGTCAAGGACTTCCTTATTTTCGGTCACGGCTGGATCAAGGTTGGTTGGAAGTTCGTTGAGCAGGAACGTGCGCTGGGAGACAGCGAGCGGGAGGAAATGTTTGAAACGGCGATGGCGGAGGTGGATCTCCTAGCCGAGGAAGACCCGTTTATTGCCGGGGAGTTGCCTGACAACGAAAGGTTGGAGGCAGATATTCCGACCACGGCGATGACGATTGTGGAGGATCAGCCGTTTGTTGAGCGGGTTTCACCGTTCGACGTGTTTATTGATCCGGAAGCGACCTGCATGGAAGATGCCCAGTGGATAGCGCAGAGGATTGTGCGTCCGCTGGATGAGGCGAAGAAGGACAAGCGGTACAAGGCGTCGGCGCGCAGGAACCTGAGTGCCGATTCGCTGTTGAATCCGCTGTTTGCTCCCACGGATCGTCAAGAGCAGGAACAGTATCTGATTAACGAAGAGCGCACCGTCATATTTGAGTTCTACGATATCGCCAACAACACGATGGCGGTTGTGCCGCAGTCTGGCGACGAGTTTCTCGTGAACCCGACCCCGATGCCGTACGCATACGGGCAACCGTTTGTGATGGTGCGCAACTACGATGTCCCCGACTACTTCTACCCGATGGGTGACTTGGAAAGCATCGAGTCGTTGCAGTTGGAGTTGGACAAGACTCGTTCCCAGTTGGTGAATGCCCGTAAGCGGTATGCCCGCAAGTACCTGTACCATGAGCGGTCGTTCGGCCCAGAGGGCCGTGAGGCTTTGGAGTCCGACGAGGACGGGCGTCTGGTACCGGTGGTGGACGAAAACAAGCCACTGTCAGAGGTTGTGGTTCCGATGCCGCAAACCCCGTTGTCTGCGGACGTGTACAACTTTTCGGCGATTATCGAAGAGGACATCAACACGGTCAGCGGCGTGTCGGAGTATGCGCGCGGTCAGATGCCGGAGATTCGGCGCACAGCGACCGAAGCCAGCATTATCGCTGATGCGGGCAACAGCAGGGTGTCTGAGAAGTTGGCTATCGTGGAACTTTCGATTGCACACGTTGCACGGCGTGTAGTGCAGGTTATGCAGCAGTTTATGACTGGTGAACACATGGCGCGGGTTTCCACGCGGGGACCGCAGGACCTGTTCATCACGTACACGCGGGACGACATCGTTGGCGAGTTCGACTTTAGTGTTGAGGCTGGTTCTACGCAGCCGATCAACGACACGGTGCGGAAGCGGCAGGCAGTGGAAATGATGCAGGCTCTGGCCCCGCTGGTGGGGACCGTCATTGATCCTGCGGCGTTGGCCCGCTACGTATTGCAAAACGCGTTCGCGGTCAAGGACGCGGACAAGTTCATCCTACAGCAGCAACCCCCGCCGGGTACTCCCGTTGAAGACGCGAGTGCCCCGCAGGGACTGCCGGGTGGGGCACCAATGGCTGGCCCTCAAGGGCCTCCGGTGCGACCGGAGTTGATGAAACAACTCCAAGACCAGATGGGGCTGAATTTCAGGCCACAGATGGGCAACCAATAATGGGACAGTTTACCGCTGTCTAATAGGAGCAACCCTTAGGACTCCGAGGAGAAAACAGAATAATGGCAGAAGATGTTGTGGAATCCGCAGGAGCGGACAGTCCAAATTCTTCAGTTGAGGTTCAACAGGAACCTGCTGGTGAAGCGTACACCGTGAAGGTGGACGGAGCGGAGCAGCAGGTCAGTCTAAACGAACTTCGGGACGGATACCAGCGACAGTCGGATTACACCCGTAAGACGCAGGAGTTGGCTTCCGAAAGGCAACGGTTAGAACAGGCCGAGGCGATAGTGTCGTCTTTGGAGTCAGATCCAGAGGGGACGCTGAAGGCTCTTGGTGATGCGTTTGGAATATCCGCCACCCCCGGCGAGAACCCGGAAGTATCGGGTTCGATGTGGGATACGGAGGATAGTGAAACAACCAAGCGGCTCACCGAACTAGAGGGCCGCGTCAAGGGCTACGACCGTTTGCACAAAAAGCAAGCATTGGAGAAGCAGGTAACCAACCTCAAGAACAAGTACGGGGACTTCGACGAGAAGGAACTGTTTCAGCACGCTCTGCGAAACAAGATAGGCAACCTAGAGGCCGCTATCACACACATGCGGTACAACGACGTTGCGTCTAAAGCAGACAAGTTGGAGCAGGAACAGAATCGTTTGGAGGCCAAGCGTGACGCCAGCGTAGTGGAACCTTCGGGTTCCAAGCAGGCGGGTTCTACGAGGAAGGCAGTTGAAAAGCCGCTCAGTATTCGTGAGGCTTTTGAAAGTGCCAAGAGGGAACTGTCTTCATAATCACAGAGTGAGGTGACAGGTTATGGCGGCTGGCAACAGCAACTTTGACGAGATTCTGTCAACCACCCTTAAAAACTACATCCCGAAACTGACTGACAACATTTTCAGCGCACGACCATTGTTCTATGCGTTGACGAATGGTCAGACTATTCGGCGTGTGTCGGGTGGACAGAGCATCGTCGTGCCGGTTATTTACGGCACCAATTCAACCGCAGGTTCGTACTCCGGTACGGACACGATTCTTACGACGGCTCAGACCGGCATTTCGGCTGCTGAGTATTCGTGGAAGCAGTATGCGGCTACTGTGACGATCAACGGTATTGAGGAAGCGCAGAACAACGGCGAGGCTCAGATCATTGATCTTCTGGAAGGCAAGATTTTCCAGACGCAGGAAACAATCATTGAGAACATGAACACCATGTTCTTCGGCAACGGCACCGGCAACGGTGGCAAGGACTGGTTGGGGCTAAGCGCCCTAGTTGGTTCCACGGGTTCCCCCGGCGGCATTGATGCCACCGATGGTGACAACTCGTGGTGGAGGTCGGCGGTAACCAATCAGGGTTCTGCCGCAATCGACATCGCCTCTATGGCGACCTTGTACAACAACTGCTCGGTTGGCAACGACCAGCCGACCATTGCCATTACAGGTCAGAACCAGTATGAAGCCTACGAGGCGCTGCTGGATGACCAGATCCGTTACACGGATACCGATATGGCCGACGGTGGCTTCCAGAACCTTTTGTTCAAGGGCTGCCCGGTTACCTTTGATGGTACCTTGGCTGGTGAAGGCAAGTTTTACTTCCTTAACACCAAGTACCTCCAGTTGGTTGCCCATAGCGACGTTTGGTTCAAGCCAACGCCGTTCGTGCGTCCAACCAATCAGGATGCGGTGTTCTCACAGTTGCTCTGCTACGGCGAGTTGACTACGAGCAACCGCGCCCGTCAAGGGTTCATGTACGGCATCACGCCTGCATAGTTAACGGTTCGTTGCCACGGGAGGCACTATGGCACGGGGTTTCGCATACGCATACAAACAGGGGAAGCGCCCCGCCAATGAACCGGCGGGTAACTATAAGACGCTCAAACCCGAGCATCACGCCGTTGGGCGTGATCGACGTATCCATCGCGTAAACCCCACCCCCACCCACAGTGCCCCCGTGGCAACACCAACCGACACGCCACCTGAGGAATCAGATTCTGAACCAGTAGAAGACTAGGGGATCACGTTGCAACTCAGCGCCATGCGAGACTACGTGCGCAACGTGGTCGATATCGACTCTACCGACATTACCGATAACACGATGAACGTGTTTCTTCGGGAGGGGTACGATGCCGTCGTCTATTCGGAAAAGCGTTGGCCGTTCTACGAGGTGGCTGTAACTTTCGATACGGTCGCAAGCCAGAAAGACTATACGCTGGCCGATATTGGCGGCAATAGTTCCACGGGGGTCAAACTCACCCATGACGGTGTAGAGTTTTCGGGGGCATCAGCCCCCAAGTCACCCGGTTTGCGGGAAGTTGCCGCAATGAAAACCGACAACCATGTGCTTGAATTTTTGGGGTACGACGACGCCGATATCATTTACCCTCTGAATTCCAACACCGTCGGAAATCCTTGGTACTGGGCCATGTGGGGTGGTCAAGGCGGCACACTGAACATTCGCCTGTATCCGACGCCTAGTTCCGTCCACACCATCTACGTGCGCGGATACCGGAACGCCATAGAGTTCGGGGGGGCAAACGCCGTGTATCGGACGGGGGTCGGCGATACCGATACCCCGGATTGGCCCGACCCCTTCGACAACGTGCTGTCACTGTACGGGATCTACCGTTCCTACCAGCAGCAGGAAGACGCCGGGATGGCGAACCAGTATTTCGCCTTGTTTCAGGGTGAACTAGACAATCTTCGGGCACGATTTGAAGACACTCCCGCCCCGCAGCCGTTGAGGTTGAACTCGCGGAACGCTTCGCGCTGGCGGTCACAGTCGATCATGCCTGACCGTCTACGCTATTCGTGGGAGTAGCCGGTGTCATTGGCGATCCGGGTACCAACCAACGCTGGTGGTAGCCGCTACGAAGAACCATACCGGTATCAGGAGCAGGCCGACTTTACGGGCGGTTTGAACGTGCGTGCCGACCAGTTCAACCTTGCGGAGAACGAATCTCCCGACCTGTTGAACGTGGACGTTGACCCTCGCGGCGGCGTTTCGCGCCGCAACGGTGTCACTGCCATAAACTCTACCGCCCTCACCGGGGATGTACGCAGCCTGTTCGCCCATTCTTCTGCTTCGTATAACCAAATCATGGCGTCTGTCACGGCCAGCAGCAACTCCACTTTGTGGTATGCCACTACCGGTAACTTCACGCAGATCGCTTCGTCTGCCGGAAACATCACGATGACGGGGGCTGTTCCACCCCGTGCGGTGACATTCAACGACTACACGTATATTGTCAATGCGGCGTTGTTCGATACTTCCTATGCGGCGGTGAAGTGGTCCGGAACAGGTAACGCCGACCGGTTGACACCTGACATTGATGCTTCGGACGGCCATTTTCCGTGCGCCCGCTACGTGACGACGTGGGCACAGTTCGTGTGGGTTGCGTACACGTTGGAGTCAGGCACCTACTATGGGAACCGGGTTCGATTCTCCAAGGTGAACGATGCCGAGAATTGGACAGCGACCGACTACATCGACATTGATGTTGGTGAGGACGGCGACTACATTACGGCGATCATCCCCGATGGGGACCGGTTGCTGGTGTTCAAGCAGAACAGCGTGTATGCGATCTACGGGTTCAGCAGGGATTCGTTTGAGGTGCGCAACATTACGCGTGTGGCGGGGTGTCGGGATGGTAGCCAGCCGGTGGCTACGACTGCCGGGGTGTTTTTCTGGTACGCGGAAGACGGCGTGTACCTGTTGACGTATGACGATTTGGCGTGGGCGTTTGAACGGATCAAGCCGAAGATTGATGATACGTCTATCAGTTTTTCGACTGCCCCGTCGTTGATGTGGTTTGATGAACGGCTTTGGGTTTCTGTCGATTACACGTCGGGTGAGAGTGCTGCCGGTGCGACTCAGACGAACCGACGCAACACGTTTGTCTGGGACCCCTCGTTGGGTCCTGCCGGGGCGTGGACCCGTTATGACGTGAATGCCCGCTGGTTGTGGGCGTACAGGCCGACTGGGGCCGATCATGTCGGTTTGGCTGTTACTTCCGAGTGGGACGGTACGGCGGCGTTTACGCGGGTAGCGAAGGTCAATCAGAACACGGATGAGGATTTGTATGATCCGTCCGATGCTGCGGTTGAGATCTATTCGCACTACCAGACCGGATGGTTTTCCGGCAATAGGCCCACGTTTGCGAAAAGGTGGGGCAAGACCCGCACCGTAATGTTGGCCGACAACACGATGAGTGTTGTTATGAGCATATACAAAGATTACGATTTGGCTTCCGAAACGGTGTCGTTGAGCAAGACCATTACTGGTAGTGCTTCTACGGCGACGTGGGATTCGTCACCATCGGGGGACGGAAACGGCGTTTGGGACACTTCGGAATGGGTTGCGGCTGCTGGAACGAACGTCTACAAGTTCTTCAGGTGGCCCACGGCTGGGACAGCAAAGGCTATTAGTTTGAGGTTTAGTGTTACCCCGACTCCCAGTGCCCGTGGAAAATGGGGATTGACAAGCGCGGTATGCATGTACAGGACACGGAGGATAAGATAAATGGCCGACCTAGCGGTTACTAATTCGTTCTCTGCGGGCACGGCAATTGTTGCGTCCCAGATGAATGCAAACTTTACCGATATTACTACGTGGGCTAATGGTGCCCCGAATATCGGCCAGTCGGGAAGCACTGTAACAGTTGATGGGGCCTTGACGGTAGCCCAGACGACGCTGTTTTCAGATCAAACGGTGTCTCGCGGCAACTTCAAGGACTACGGCGAGGTAGTCAACACACACGCCACCTCTGGCGGTACGCAGACGATTGACTTGGAGAACGGCAACGTGGCTACGGCTACGGTAGCCACTTCAACCACTACGTTTGTGTTCAGTAACCCGGCTGGTTCCGGCACTTCGTTTTCGTGGACGCTTATTCTCACGAATGGCGCTTCTCAAACCGTGAACTGGCCTGCCGCCGTCGATTGGGCCGGTGGCACTGCACCAACGCTAACCACGTCCGGTGTTGACATTCTCACGTTTGTAACTATTGATGCGGGTACACGCTGGTACGGCTTTTTGGCCGGGGCGGACATGAAGTAATGCCGTTGGGGGCATCGAAAGCAGGGTTGCTCGCAGCAGCCGGATCGGGCGCTCCGTTGACGGCGTTTGGTGGAATCATCACCCAGTATGAGACTGGCGGTACGACGTACCGTGTTCATACGTTCCGTGGTTCAGGCAAGTTCCTTGTGTCCAGCGGTGCGGCTGATGTGGATTATCTGATCGTCGCAGGCGGCGGTTCTGGTGGGAAGAATCTCGGAGGCGGGGGCGGCGCGGGCGGCGTCACAACTGGCACAGGCGTTGCCGTTTCTGCGGGCACTTACACGATCACCGTTGGAACTGGTGGCGCTGTCCCCGGTTCCAACGGGGTGGGTGGAAGTGGTGGCGACAGTTCTGCTTTGGGGGTAACTGCTTCTGACGGTGGCGGTGGCGGTGGAGGTGGCGGTATTGTGGCAGCCGACGGCGGTTCTGGTGGCGGCGGTGGATCGACAGGCACCCTGACTGGTGGTTCCTCTGCCGTGGCGGGACAGGGCAACGACGGCGGTGATGGGTACCAGAGCGGATCGGTTTATCTCTCGGCGGGTGGTGGTGGCAAGGGGGCTGCTGGTACGAACGCTTCAGGGACTGCGGCGACCGCTGGTGGCGCGGGAGCCACAGGTTACGGCATAACAGCGACTACTCCGACCTACGCAGGAGGCGGTGGCGGTGGCGGCATGGGGATCAGCACCACGGCTACTGCGGGAGCGGGCGGCTCAGGCGGTGGTGGCGCAGGCGGCAACGACACGGCTGGTTATTCGGGAACACCCGTTTCCTACGCCGCAGGAGGCGTTCCCAATACGGGTTCTGGTGGAGGCGGGGGCGGTTGGGATCAGTCCTCTCCCAACAGTTCAGATGGCGGTGACGGGTCCACGGGCATTGTCATCATCCGATACGAGGTGGCCGCATAATGGCTGATCCCGCATACATCGTTGACGGTGTTCTCACAGACGGTGAGGCATGGGTCGCTGTTGCGTCCACGACGCTCGGTTCGGACACGGCGTCCATCACGTTCACATCAACTGATGACGGGCAGGTAGGCGACTTCAGCCAGTACATGGATCTGACGACTATTGCCTATTGGAGAAGCACCCAGACTGGCGGCTTGGACATCCCGTGGCAGAGCCTCAACGGAAACACCACGGCAGGCGATTACACCAACCAGTTGTTCTACGGAAACGGCTCGGCTGTAACAGCAGAGAGTAGGGGGGGCGGTTCCAGATCCATTGCGTCGTACATGGCCGCTGCGGACGAGACAGCCAACATATTCAGTACCACGGTGTCCACTTGGTTCGACATCAACAGTGGGAAATACAAGTCGTCACTTCACCAGAACGCTTGCGATCTGGACGGCTCTGGCTATGCGGGGATGGTGGCTGGCACTTGGAAGAATCAGGCGGCGATCACTTCGATCATGTTCACACCTGAGAACGGTGACTTTCTGGCCGCTTCCCGCATCGACCTGTTCGGAATCTTGCCAAGGATGGTGGCCTGATGGCTGCAATAGAGGCTATTGCGACGACGTATTTGGAGGCTGATGCTACGTCGGTGACGTTCTCGTCGCTGGGGTCGTATGAGCATTTGCAGATACGGGCCAGTCTCAAGACATCCCGTGCAGCCTCCGTTCACGATGCGCTGCGAGTCACCTTCAACTCTGACACGGGCAACAACTATTCGTACCACTGGATGATGGGTGACAGCACCAACGAAACGGCTGGTCATCTGGCAGGTGGACGTTTGGACTTGCAACAGTTCACGGCAGAAGGAACAACGACACCCGCCTCAGAGTTCTGTACGACAATCGTGGACATTCTGGACTACCGAAACGCCAGCAAGAATACGTCCGTTATGTATGCGTGCGGGTTCGGAGGTGCTTCGTTCCCCCGTGTCACGTTTGGCGACGGGTTGTGGGACGACACGGCTGCGGTTACTTCAATCATCTTGGATCAGGAATCCAGCCCGAACTTCGTCCGTGGTTCCGTGTTCACCCTCTACGGATTGAATAGTTCCTGATGGCTGCTTTCACTGTTATCGACCACACTGAGATTAGTACGGGCGGTGCCGCCTACTGGGAGGAGACAGGCATCTCGTCGTCCTACGACCACCTACTCATCAAGGCGTCCATACGGGGCGAAAAGACTGGTGAGTACGTTGACTCTGGAAGCATCCGATTCAACGGACTTACCTCGTCCGTCTATTCGTCCACCACGCTCAAGGCTAAAACAGCCACTCCCG
>Ga0208299_1000483_pt1 | contig 37096 bp, 49 predicted proteins | sample 15_taG_FD_184089 | JGI IMG/M metagenome (GOLD analysis project Ga0208299, IMG submission 184089) | Marine viral communities from the Subarctic Pacific Ocean - 15_ETSP_OMZ_AT15312 metaG (SPAdes) (version 2) | ecosystem: Environmental > Aquatic > Marine > Oceanic | place: Pacific Ocean | collected... | reverse complement strand
ACCCTTAACTAACCTACCACTAGAATCCCTATTATGATCATTATTATCATCATTATTATGATCATCATTATTATCCTTCTCTGCCTCGCTCCCATTAACCCGCGTTACAGGAGAAAAACTTACAGGAGCTGATCTGCTCTCTATAGTACTCTTAGAGACAGGCTTTGTCGGCTCTAATAACTGATCTAATGTTGTCATAATCATTATATCCTTTTCTGTCTCTGTTAAAAAGTGGAGTGGTGGGAGGTAGGTTTTGGAAGATAATAATCATATTGCGATGCAAGCGACCCTCTCTATTTTTTCTTTACTACTACTTATATTATAACATATTTTTAAGAGATTGTAAAGTAATATTACATATATTACTTAAAAAACCCTAAAAATACCCCTTTCCAAAACTAACCCCCTCCAAAACTACCTCCCATGTGCAGAGGAGCTATCTCCAAGCGGGGCAAGGTGTATAGAGAGTGTATGGGTCCCCCTTTAGAGACTCCTTTATCCTTCATAGATAGTGCAGGGGGGACACATCCACTCTCTATACACCTCTCCCCACTTGCAACAGCTACGGCAACGTCAACACCAAAAGGTCTACACGCAAGCGTGTAGTCTTTTTATACCGCCTCCGGCGGAACGTCAACGTCAACACCAAAAGGTCTACACGCAAGCGTGTAGGCTTTTTATACCGCCTACGGCGGAACATCAACACCATCACCGAAAAATAGGAGAGAATGTAGGTATGATTGTGGTCTCATACTCTCCAGAGGCTAGGTTAGCGTCGGTATAGAGTGTGGAGTATAGGAGCATAGGGGGCGACAATACGCTCTATGCTCTACTGAGACAATGAAAAGCCCCAAACAAGTTGGGGCTTAGTTTAGCAAGAGGATATGGGCGGATTGTGCGGTGCAACATATTGTGGTATTGGAACATACCATCAGTATTGTGCATCACAACATATCCATTGTGCGTTGCAACATACCCGTCAGTCTATTTAACAATAGGTAAATTATTTTTGACAAGAGGTTTGCTTTCTGGTAGAAGTCTCCAACGTTGTACCTTTTCATCTAACCTCTAGGAGATAGACCTAATGAAAAATACTGTTGATATTGCTAGATTAAATCATGATTTTGACGAGTTTCTTCAGGAAGTAAAAAAAGACTTTTTTGATTTTAAGGAGGCTTTGAAAAAGGATCATCAGCAGGATCAGAATGAAGATTATCCGCCGTCAGAACAAGTTGTTATCAAGCTGATCGAGGAATGTATGGAAGAACAGCAATACTGGATTATTGAGGAAGCCTTCTACAAAGCGGTTAAACTTGTTCAGACCCAAGGTAACCTTTACGGAAACTATCGGTATTCGTTTTGGGATACTCTCGAGAAATCAATGATCAAAGACCTTTCCGAATATGATGCTCACAACCAAGGAGAACTTTGATCGCTGAATAGTAACTATGATTTTTAATCGTCGGGGTCATCCCGATCCCGACACAACCAAGGAGTAACAACATGTCAAACCTATCATTCAAAACTTTAGAAAGCGCCGACATCATCACAGTCAGTGACGCACCAGAGGTAACAGCCTCCCTGTTTGATCTCAACATCGAACTATTGAAAGCTTATTTTCCCCCAACCCAATGGGAAGAAGATAACGACATAGTCTATTGGGTGGTTGATTTTCTCGCCGGCGCGCCTTGTTCATCATTGGATTACATTCTTAATACCTCGATCCCCAACACTCTAAAGAAAATTAGAGCGAGGCTTAATGATCCAAGTGCAACAATCCAACAACAGGAGAGCGAGGCGGAAAAAATGACAGTGGTAGAGCTTCGACGGGGTCAACTGGAAGAAATGTTCAGATTGGAGTGTGAACGGTACGCCAAAGATAACGGCGAAAATTGGAGTCCCAACTCAAGAGGAAATGCACCATCTAAGGTTATCGGCTTCGATCCTTCTGTTCTGGAAAAGCTCAAAGTAGCTTAAACCCCTACACTTAAATATTTTCTGCCCCTACTTAGTTAGGGGCTTTTTTTTGGCACTCTGTTTTATGGGTCAGGGAGCGACGGGGTGAGTTGCTGCAGGTTTACCCCTTAAATGGAGCCAGGATCCTCATAAACGCATTTTAACGAATACCCTTTAGTAACTACTACCCTTTTAGTAAGCTATCGTTAGATCACAATACAGAGCTAAATAGAGCTATTCACATTATCTGTGGGCCAGAGCGTCGGGGCTTGCTCTGTGCATATTGCGGTGCACAATGTAATCAGTGTTGTGCATTGCAACATAAACGGGGTGTTGTGCACCGCAACATATCCATTGTGCATTGCAACATACTCAGGGGTATTGTGCATTGCAACATACTCAGGGTATTGTGCACCGCAACATATATTGTGCACCGCAACAAAATGGATCAGCGCCGGGGAATTGGTAATAAAGGTGTCAAAAGACTTTCTAACTTATTGATTACATTCGCTTAATAGCATTGAGGAGTGATGAAAATGACTTCTCGTATATTTTGAAAACTGTAAATTTTTAACCCTCAACAGGGGGTTTGATAATAAAGGTGCGAAAAATTTTTTAAACTGATGGTCAACAATAAGGAGAATTGAAATAATGGCTTCAATCTATGTGGGAACTTACAAAAAATATAATCATGGAGATCTTTCTGGTGACTGGCTTGATCTTGAGAACTGGCTTGATCTTGAGAACTTCTCAGATACTAAAGAATTCTATGCTGCATGTAAAAAACTCCACGCTGATGAGCATGATCCAGAATTCATGTTCCAGGATTGGGAGGGGATTCCAGATAATCTTATATCTGAATGTCACTTAGATGATAACTTTTTTGACTACATAGAAGCTGTCAAAACCTCACACCTTGACCTAGAAGTATTTCTGGCAGGAGCTGCTTTAAGTATCCCCTATGACAAGATAGAAGAAGCATATCATGGTGAGTGGTCGAGTGATAAGGACTTTGTTATGAACTGGGTAGATGACATGTGGGATATTGGTGACCTGCCTAGTTACATCCATATTAACTGGGAAGGAACTACGCGTGACATAATGCAAAACTACAACTACTGCGAATCAGAAGGGCATTATTTTGATACTTGTTACTAAGGGGAATACCAATATGAATAAAGATATAGGAGATAAATGTATTTTTTGCTTTAAGGATACCTCCTTTGGCTCTGGCAGGTTTGTGAATAGGATACCAGCCAGCGATGATGAGTATGATGGTTGGGCTTGTCCAGAATGTATGGCGTATGAATGTGATAGATGCAATAAACCGATTAGTCTGGATTGTGATATTGATTGGGAAGATGAGAAGATACATGAGGAATGTCTAACTCCAGAGGAGTATATAAAATACGAGAAGGAATTAGACCCATGGATATCACCAAACAGGAAACATTCAAAAGAAGGAGAGAATTGAAGTGACTAAAATTTATGATCTTGTTGATGAGTTTAACCACTGGAATTTACTACCCTCCAGCGCAGAATTACTTGCAGATGATGTTTATTTAAACCCGTATTTTGATGAAGACGAAGACATGGAAAACAAATTACGACAGCTAAGGAGTATTCAAAATGATGGAAATAATATTATTGATCCTGGTGATAGGTTACGGTAGCCTAGCACTAGGAGATCTTTTTCTTATTATATGGTATAACATTTTGAATGATGAGAAATTGAAGGAGAAAAAAAATGGAAAAAAGAGATAGTAATTCCAATGAAAAAGTTATAAAAGATGAAATTGTTTTTTTAAATCAAGATTCTAATATTAGGGTAGCACTCCCACTCAATGATATAGGAACCATTGAACTGTATTTTTATAACTACCCAAAAATCCTGCTATCCTTAAAAGATAGTGAGATACTTTCAGATGTCCTAACTGTTGCAATTCAAGAACTAACAAGGAGAAATTGTTGTGCATAATCATTTAAATCAAGAACCTACACAATACATCCGTTGGAAGAGGAACAATACACCAAACTTATTTGATGATATGCCTTTTGACGAAGTACATAGTACACCATTATATAATAGTAATGGGGTACGAGCTGAGAATCATAAAGCAATTGAAAATACCCATACTGGAAAAATAATCTCTGTAGTAGGTAAAAACTATAAATTAGTTCCAAATAGTACTATCATACCTCAATTTGAGCGGGCTATTATTAATAGTAATCTCAATACAGATGGAATAAAAAGAGATATAACTCAATCACATGGAAATGCCAGGACAGTAGTGAAATACACCTTTCCAGAACATACTATCAGTATTAAAGATAATGATGACCTACAACTACAGATAGCAGTACTAAATAGTTATGATGGATCATGGACATTTCGTAGTATGGTAGGTGCTTTTAGAATGCTCTGTCTTAATGGCATGGTGATAGGTAATAGCTTTGCTACCTATAAAAAAAGACATAGCAAGAGCCTGGATATAGATCTTGCAACAGATCATCTTAGAAAGGCATTGGGAATTTATATGCAGACAATGCATGTATGGAAAGATTATCCTAAAACAATAATCTCTACCGATAAAGTTGATATAATATTCAATAAGATAGCAGGAGATAATAAATTACTTTATAAAAGATTATCACATAACTTCCTTAATTATGTATCCCAAGATGGTGCAACACTCTGGTCAGTACTAAATGCCTTGACAGATTGGGCGACACATGCTAAGGTTAAGAATGAGAAGAATAAAGCTAATGTAATCCTACTTAGAGAGGAGAAAGTACGAGCCATCCTTCCTATGTTAGAAGAAGTTAGAAGGGCTGCATAAAAGGAGAAAATAAATGGATGACTATGAAAAAGTAGCAGACTGGATTCTTGAAGAGTGCGATGACCCTCAAGAAGAAGTAGCTTGGTTACTTTTTATGCTAGATGAGGGTTCGGAAGCGATTAAGGGAAACAGAAAGAAAACATTTAAAGAAGCCTATAAATTCTTACTGCGTAGGATAGAACGGGAGGCAGAGTTTAAATTACATTAAAAAAGGAGAAAGATGATGAATGATCATACCACGACTAATCGCGCCTGTCCTCGTTGTGGGTCTGTCAATATCGTGATAGACGTCGCCAATGTCTGGGACGTAGAAAGCCAAGAGTGGGAGATGGACGGACATCCAGACGAGCATGGCGGGAGCATGACTTGCGCTGACTGTTCGAGTGACCACTGGTTCTTGGATACTCCCAAAATCATAAAATGGGAGACCTAATCATGAGTAGCAAACAAGGAGAAAGCCACCATCCTAACTGTAATAGTCTTAGGTTGATTCAAATCTCTACCCTTTACCATGTACCTGTATTCAATAAAGGTGTCTTAGAACTCAATACAAGCCGATTTAGGAGGTATAATGAATATAACTAACGAGAAGACGTATACAATAAGTGAAATAAGTGAGGAGGATTATTTTCTGTTGCTCTCCTCTTTGAATGTACTGCAACAGCAATGGAAACAGGTGAAACCACCTTTACCGACAGTTGGGTATGATAGACTGGTCAAATTCCTTGAACAACTAGACCCTGGGGATAGAAAATGAAACCAAAACAAATAGTTGAACACTTCAGTAACTATGAAAAACAATGGACACAAAATGGATCATCAGGGGAGGAGAGTGTGATTATAGCCTGGTGGGAACGGGATATGTGGGCAGACATGCCTGATGATGTGTGGGAACATGTCTGTTGGTACATGAATGAGAAGTATGATTGGAGTAGAATTCACGAAGACACCTCAGACCTAATTACGGAGAACATGAAATGATTATGAATAAAGGAGATAGAGTGTTTCGAAGGACTTACACTTCCATATATGATTTGGATAAAATCGAAGTTGGGCTATTGATTGAGGCAATTAATAGTCAAATTGAGATATATATGGTCAACGAACGTCCTGTTGCTGCTGACAGGCTAAAAGAATTAAAGGTGGAAATAGAAGAGAGAGGAGGAACGGTATGACAAAACCAATCAATCTTAATGAGTAGATGTAAGGCATGTAATGCGAAACTGACAGAGACAGAGCTTTACTACAAGAATCCGAATACAGGACAACTAGAAGAGCTATGTTCTTCCTGTATAAATTCTCTTTATGAGTATGATATAGATGTGGAAGATAAAGAGGTCTTGCAGTTGATCGAAAAAAATGGTATAATATATATAGAGGAATAGAAAAATACTATTATAATAATAATATTATTATATAATAAAGGTGTTTTAATAAAGGTGTTCTAATGTTCAAAGAAGATTTAATAGTAGGAAAGGCGGGAGAGAGAGTGGCTTTAGATTATGTTCGTGTCTTCTTACCAGATGCAAAAATAGTGGATAGATACGAGCCTAAAGGCGATATCTTCATCCCGCCTGATAAATGGATTGAGGTGAAAGTAGATTTAAGGAGTAATGAGACAGGGAAATTGGTGGTTGAGACACACTTTCGAGGGAGGAATAGTGGATTGAAAACCACTAAGAGTTATAGATGGATCTTCTACACTGGAACCCATCTAATTGTTACCTCACCACAACTAATCAAAGAGGTAATACAGAAGGGGAGATATGTACCAGCTCGATTACATTTTGAAGAGACGGATATAAATAGGCTGGGTTACTTCTTGAATAAAAAGGATATAGAGGAGACAGCTATTGCAATTCAACCACTTAATAAGGAGGGCTTATATGATATAAAGACAAAGACGTAATAAAAGTACTATTTATTAACAACTTAATTAGGAGAACTAATATGAAATTTTCACAAGAACATATGCAGATAGGCGGAACCGCTAAATGGGCGAAGGTAATTAAACCACAAGTGGATGACTTTAATCCAGAAGGACTGTGGTCTGTAGAACTTGAGGTTGATGAGGATACTCAAGAGGCACTCACATCAAATGGAGTACAGCCTAAGAAGGGTACAGAGAATTGCTTTGTCTTCAAGAGAAAGACTAAAAGTAGAAAGGGTTCTGACATTCCAGCACCCCTGGTATTTGATAGTCAAGGTGAGCCTTGGGATGGTGCTCTTATTGGTAATGGATCTACCATTAATATAGATGTAAGCTTCTACGCGCATCCAGCTACAACCCAGTATGGTTTAGGCAAATGGTTGAATGCAGTTCAAGTAGTAGAGCATATCCCATATGAGGGGAAAGGATGGGATCACAACCCCTTTAAACCTATTGAAGCTGAAACAGACGTACCGTTTTAAATTTTGTGCGTTGACATTATCGGGGTGGTGTAAAAACCACCCCATCTTTTTCAAGGGTGGATTATGAATGAGCATGAGAAAGGAGTATTTTTAAAGAGTAACTTGTTATGTCCCAGATGTGATCATCATAGTATGGCTCAATACACAGATGGTTTCTTCTGTTTTCATATAAACTGTAATGAGATAATTCCAGAAGAGGAGGTAGATATTAATAACTTAATTAGTAACAATAATAAAGGTGCAAAGAAAGTAGTCAGAATGGAGCCTAATAATGACCGCTTAATTTTCACCGCACTAACCAAGAGGAAGATTAAAAAGGACACTTGCGAGAAGTATGGTGTCACCGTTGACCCTAATAATGGTGATTACCACCTACCCTATTTCAGTAAGGAGGGGGAGGCTGTCGCTATAAAGATTAGAGGACAGGATAAAATCTTCAAGTGGGGGGGTACGCCAACTAAGGCAACCGCACTCTTTGGACAACAACTATTTGGTACTGGTAGATATATAACTATTACAGAGGGGGAGTTAGATGCCCTGGCTGCTTATGAAATGCTAGGTAGTAAATTCCCTGTCGTCTCTATTAGAGATGGTGCACCCTCTGCATTAAAAAGTATAAAGAGTAATCTTGATTTTCTGGATAACTTTGAACACATAGTTATATGCTTTGATAATGATGAGGCTGGACGGCTCGCCTCTAATAAAGTTGCAGAGATACTACCACCCAAGAAAGTTCGTATAGTGAGCCTAGCACTTAAAGATGCCAATGAGTATTTAATAAATGGGGCTGGAAAAGATTTTATTAATGAGTGGTGGAGTGCTAAACCATATACACCAGAGGGTATAGTAGAAGGCTCCTCACTATGGGAGCTTATTACAGAAGAGGATACCACACCTTGCGTACCCTACCCGTGGGAGGATTTAAATACTTTAACATATGGTATGAGGCAAGGGGAGCTTATAACAATCTCTGCTGGTACTGGATTGGGGAAGAGTAGCTTTATAAAGGAGCTAGTCTACCACCTCTTACAAGATACAGAGGATAACATAGGCTTACTATTCATGGAGCAGAATATAAAGAAGACAGGCTTAGATATGCTCTCATTAGAGGTTAACAGACCATTACACCTACCAGGAGTAGAGGTTGATGATGGCACTATGCGATCAGCATTTGATTCTACTCTAGGTACAGGTAGATTATTCTTATATGATAGCTGGGGATCAGCAGATATAAGCACTATTGTAAGTGTTATAAGAAATCTTGCAAATGGTTCTGATTGTAAGTGGATCTTCCTGGATCACATAAGTATTATCGTAAGTGATCAAAGGAATAATGATGAGCGTCGAGCATTAGATGAGATTATGACGAAGCTGGCAATGCTCACACAGGAGACAGGCGTGGGTTTAATACTTGTCTCCCATCTCCGCCGACCATCATCACAAGGACATGAGGATGGGGCTATCACCAGCCTAGCACAACTGCGGGGTACTGCTGCAATTGGTCAATTATCTGATATGGTCATAGGTTTAGAGAGGAATGGACAGGCTGATGATATGGTGATACGGCATACCACCACTGTCAGAGTACTAAAGAACCGCTTTGCAGGATTAACAGGGGTAGGTTGCCAATTGTTTTATGATCTCAATACTGGTAGGTTAACTGAGGGGGAAATATAATGAATGTATTAAGTTTATTTGATGGGATGTCCTGTGGTCAGATAGCCTTAGATCAACTAGGTATTAAGGTAGATAACTATTATGCGAGTGAGATTGACAAGTACGCCATAAAAGTGACGCAAAAAAACTACCCGAATACTAAACAGATAGGTAGCGTTACGGAAGTAAAAGGAAAAGATTTACCAAAGATTGATTTGATAATTTGTGGCTCACCTTGCCAAGGGTTCTCATTTGCAGGTAAGCAACTCAACTTTAACGATCCACGTTCTGCCTTGTTCTTTCAGTTTGTTAGATTGCTAAGAGAGTGTAAGCCAAAGTATTTCTTACTTGAGAATGTGAGAATGAAAAAAGAATACCAAGAGATTATCAGTGAGCATTTAGGTGTTGAGCCTGTAATGATTAATTCAACACTTGTCTCAGCACAGAATCGAGTGAGATTGTATTGGACGAACATTCCTGGACTAATACAGCCAGAAGATAAAGGCTTAGTTTTAAAAGATATTATTGAGGATGGTGTTAGTGATATTTTGTCTGACAAAGAAATGGCATATATGCTAAGGAGTGAAAACACTAATAAACACACACCCAGAATCAACAGAGCAAGAAGTGAGAATCAAAAATCTAACACACTGACCAACTCAATGTATAAAGGCGTTCCACATGGTGTAATTCAAAGACCTATAACCCAACCCAAAGACAAAGGCATTGTTCTAAAGGATATTCTTGAAGATGTTGTAAATGATGAGTATAACGCAGGACAACACTTGCTTGATGGTTATAAAGGTGGAGACCAGTTAAATCCTAATTACAAATCACAAGCAAACACCATTCATAGAAATAAAACAGCAACTTTGTGTGCTGGTACTCATGGATATTCAAATGGTTATGTTGAAAGACCATGCGAACTAAAAGAGTTTAACCAAGATTCAACGTGTCATCACGCAGCAACAGCAACAGACATTAAAGGCAACGAATTAATCAAGCGTGTATATGCTAAAACGGGAAAGTCACCCACCTTAAATGCTTGTACGGGAGGCAATAGAGAGCCAAAGGTACTAAATGATAATGTTGTTGTTACTCATCCAACTTACCGCAAACTCACGCCTTTAGAGTGCGAAAGATTGCAGACAGTACCTGAAGGATATACCTCAGGTGTGTCTAATACACAGCGGTATAAACTTTTAGGTAATGGCTTCACAGTAGATGTAATTAAACATATCTTACAAGAGATGATATAATGAAAGCATATAAGTTGATAAGAAAAATGAAAGACAGTAGTTTATCCCCTCTATTTATAAATCAAAAAAGTAGAATACCAATAGGTGTATGGATGGATGCAGAGTTTCACCCCAAAAAAGGTTTCGCTGAAAGAAAGGGATGGCATTGCACACTTGAAAAAAATGCACCACACCTATCTGAGAGGGGTAGGGTTTGGGTGGAAGTTGAAGTAGATGATTATGAGTTATACGACAGACCTGAATCTCAAGGTGGGACTTGGGTTTTAGCTCAGAAAATGAAAGTTGTTAATGAACAACAAAAAGAGGATAAATGATGAGAGTAATATTTGACTTAGAGGCAGATGGATTAGAACCGACAAAGATATTTGTCCTCTGTGCTAAAACATTAGATAAAGGTTTAACACATCAATTCTTTGATGCGGATTCATGGAAGATTTGGGTTAAACAAACAGGGGTGACGGAGCTTATCGGACATAACATTATTAATTATGATCTTCCTGTCCTATCACGACTATGGGATTTTAATTGGGATGGAAAGGTAACAGATACATTAGTACTATCCCGACTGGCTAGTCCAGCTAGAGATGGAGGACACTCCCTTAAAAATTGGGGGGTTATATGTGACTTTAATAAAGGAGAACATGATGATTTTGAATCGCTTTCAAATGATATGGTACAGTATTGTATACGAGACGTGCTTCTTTCTGAGCGGGTTATTCAAAGGCTTAGGCGAGATATTTATGGGTTTAGCAAACAAAGCATACAGCTTGAGCATGATGTTGCAAAAATCATGGGAGAGCAGGAACGACGGGGATGGAAGATAGATGAGAAGAAGGCAATGCTCCTCTTATTTCAACTAACTGTAATTAAAGATGAACTGGAAGAGCAATTTCAAAAGATTTTCCCCCCACTAATTACAAAAGAGTATATACATGTTAAATATAAAAAGGATGGCTCATTATATAATGCTCATAAAAACTTAAAGAAGGATGGACAAGGTTCTTATAGGGAGATAGAAGAGGTTTTTAACCCCGCCTCACGGCAGCAAATAGTTGAAAGACTGAAAATGCTAGGCTGGGAACCTACAGTACTAACAGAGAAGGGGAATGTTAAGATAGATGAGACAATATTAAAGACCATTGATATTCCAGAAGCTAAACTATTAATAGATTACTTTTTAATTGCTAAAAGAATTGTAATGATTAACGCCTGGGTAGATGCGGTACAAAAAGATGGGAGGGTACACGGTAAAGTAAATAGTTGTGGAGCTATCTCAGGAAGAATGACACACTTCTCGCCTAACATGGCACAAATACCAGCAAACTATTCTAAGTGGGGTACGGAGTGTAGGGAACTCTGGATAGCAGAGGAGGGGAATATTCTAGTAGGCTGTGATGCTAGTGGTTTAGAACTCCGCATGCTGGCACATTATATTAATGATGAGGATTTTACAAATGAGATACTTAATGGAGATATACACACCTATAATCAGCGACTTGCTGGAATTGATACAAGAGACAAAGCTAAAACTTTCATCTATGCCTTCATCTACGGTGCAGGAGATGGAAAGCTGGGACAAATTATTAAAGGTACTAAATATGATGGAGCGAAACTTAGAGAACGATTTCTCCTTGCTCTACCTAAACTTGAAAAATTTGCAACATCAGTTAGATACGCTACCAGAAAAGGATATATTAAGGGATTGGATGGAAGAAAACTTTACCCTCGATCCCCGCACTCTTCATTAAACCTACTACTGCAAAACGCAGGTGCAATCATTATGAAGAGGGCATTGACTTATTTAAGCGGAAGTGATATAATCAAGGATCAGAAAGGTTACTTTGTAGGGAACATCCATGATGAGATCCAAATGGAGGTGGAGAAGGGGTATGAGGAACAGCTGGGGAGGGAGGCTATACAGGCTATTATTAAGGCTGGAGAAAACTACGACTTAAAAATCCCACTAGGAGGGGAGTATAGCATAGGTCACTCATGGAGTCAAACACATTAACACACCTAGCAACAAGGAGAATGTAATGGAAGTAACTACAGTAGCAAAAGATATATTATCTTATCTTGATCAAATAGGTAAGGGGGAGAAGGTGGAATATAACCCTGCAATAATAGATGAGTTTGGTAAGAAATGTGGTGAGGTAATAAAGCAAGCCTTGAATAGAGGCTTACAAGATGAGACTAAACTTCGCTTCAGTAATATAGGTCAACCCAAGAGAAAGCTATGGTACAGAATACATGGTCATAAAGGTGAGGCTTTACCTGGCTCCGTAATACTTAAATTCATGTATGGTCATCTGGTTGAGGAGCTTGCGCTGTTATTTGCAACCCTGTCTGGACATAAGGTTACAGATCAACAGAAGGAGGTCACACTAGATGATGATGTTAAAGGACATATGGATTGTAAGATAGATGATGTAGTAGTAGATGTAAAGAGTGCTAGTCCTTACGGCTTTAAAAAGTTTAAAGATGGTACTCTTCATTATGATGATGCCTTTGGTTACATCCCCCAGTTAACTGCATATGAGACAGCAGAAGGTACAGAGGGTAGTGGATTCCTCGCTGTTGATAAAGTCTCTGGTAATATATGCTTTCATCAACCAGAAGATAAAGATAAACCAAATGCGTATGAGCTTCTAATGGAGGCGCAGGCTTTATATGATATGGAAGAGCCTCCAGAGAGATGCTACGAGACTAAGATAGATAAGCTAGGTAATGAGGAGTTGGATGTAGGCTGTTCTTATTGTAATCATAAATTCGATTGCTGGAAAGATGCTAATAATGGTAGAGGCTTGAGAATATTCCAGTATAGTCGGAAGAGGGTGTACCTAACAGAAGTTAATAATCAACCTAAAGTACTGGAAGTATTTCATTTTGAACAAGGTTAAGGTTAAACCTCTAAGTGCGAATAGAACCTATCGGGGTACACGCTCCAAAACCTATGACTATAGGAAATATGAGAAGGAGCTGTTAGCGGCTCTACCTAATATTAAAGTAGCTAAGAGGGGGAACTTAAAGCTAGATTTAATAGTGCATTATAGTAATCCAAGAGCAGATATTGATAACTTCATTAAACCCTTTCTGGATATACTACAAAAGAAATATTCTTTTGATGATAACAGAGTATACATCCTAACTGCAATTAAGGAGATCGTACCTAAAGGCGAGGAGGCTGTATCATTTAGTCTTAAAGCAATACGAAAAAAGAAACAATGAGTTTAACTATAGAAGAATTAATTGAGATAGTGGGAGAGAGATATGATCCAGACCTACTGGTAGAGGTGATGCAAATAACCTCAGAGGAGATATTAGAGAGATTTAAAGATAAAGTTGAAGAAAACTACGATAAATTTGAAGAGACGGAGGATAATAATAATGACATATCAGGCGAAAATCATATGGGAGAAGCGTAATCTGGAAAAGCAACTCTTCCATGGGGTTTATAAACCTAAGAAGGAGATAAGCAGGAAGAAACAGATGAGGAGAATAACACCAATCAATACAGAGGATGCGTGGCTAGACTACCAAGAGGAAAAGAATGAAAAAGGAATTTAAAAATAGCTTCGCAGAGAATATCTTTAAACAGAAGTATGCCCTACATCAAAACGAGAATTGGCATCAACGTTGCTTGACCATTATTGATGATGTCTGCGGAACAAGAGAGGGTACACAGAGAGCATTGATGTCCGATGAGGATAGAGCAGAGCTAGTAAATATGATGACGGAGCAGAAGTTCCTACCGGGTGGGAGGTATATTTATTATGGTGGTAGGGAGGCAAAGTTCTATAACAACTGCTTCCTGCTTAGAGCAGAGGATGATAGTAGGGAGGAATGGGGTTCTCTTGCTCAGAGAGGGACGAATTGTCTAATGGTAGGTGGAGGTATAGGTGTGGATTACTCCCGGCTAAGACCAGAAGGGAGGAGCTTAAAGAGGACAGGAGGGATTGCATCAGGTCCAATCCCACTCATGCAGATTATGAATGAGATAGGTAGGAATGTTATGCAGGGTGGGAGCAGGAGATCCGCACTGTACGCCAGTTTAAACTGGAAACATGATGATATTCCAGCCTTCATGGCAGTTAAAGATTGGCATAATAAGAATGTAATAGATAAGTACACACTAAAAGATGTAAAGGCGGATAACTTTAACTTCCCCGCCCCACTTGATATGACCAATATCTCTGTTAATTATGATACGGAGTGGTTGGAGGGGGAGGATAGGTTAACAGAGACATTTTTACAGAATGTGACTCAAGCATTAGAGACAGGTGAGCCAGGGTTCTCATTTAATTTTAATGGGAAGGAGGATGAGACATTACGCAACGCCTGTACAGAGGTTACCAGTAAAGATGATAGTGATGTTTGTAATTTAGGGAGTGTGAATCTTGGAAATATTGAGAGTAAGGATGAATTCAGAGATGTGGTTACGCTTGCCACGAAGTTCCTTGTCTGCGGTACTATTCGAGCAGAGTTGCCATATGGGAAAGTGGCGGAGGTGCGAGAAAGGAATAGGCGATTGGGTTTGGGTCTTATGGGAGTCCACGAATGGCTCCTTAAACGAGGAGGAAGATATAATGTTACGGAGGAGTTACACGAATGGTTAAAGGTGTACAGAGATGAGAGTGAGAGAGCAGGTAAGGAGCATTGTGATCACCTGTTTATATCCCACCCTGTTGCTTTTCGCGCTATCGCTCCAACTGGTTCCATTGGCATTCTTGCTTGCACTACTACTGGTATTGAACCTCTATTTGGGGTAGCATACAAGAGGAGATACCTAACAGATGGTACTAGATGGAGATATGAGTATGTTGTGGATGCTGTTGCAGAGCATATGATACAGGAGTATGGGTTGAAACCACACCGTATAGAGAGCGCATTAGATTTAGCCGGGGATTATGAGAGACGGATAAAGTTTCAGGCTGACATACAGGACTATGTTGATCAGGCTATAAGCAGTACGATTAACCTGCCTAAGTGGGGTACGGAGGGGAATAATGAGGAGTTAATACTCCCCTTTGCTAAGACATTAGCGAAGTATGCACCTCGATTAAGAGGGTTTACCTGCTACCCCGATGGGAGTAGAGGGGGTCAACCACTAACTAGCATACCCTATGAGGATGCTATTAAACATAAAGGGGTAATATTTGATGAGGTTGATATCTGTGACATCACCGGGGGAGGGGGAGGCTGTGGAGCTTAACTTTTTTGATGATGAACCTACACTGGTAGAGGTAATGTGGGAGGATGTAGAGACGTATGCGGGATGGAATCCAGAGGCGGGTGATGTAGAACCCCCAGTATTTACTACTGTTGGTTATCTGGTTAAAGATGAGGAGCATAAACTCATCATATCAGATACTAAGGAGGGGTTAGGTAATGTTACCGTCTTCCCTAGTGGGGTTGTATTAGAGGTGGTAGAGCTTGAGAGGGTGGAGGAGGAGGAGTAGGAGTAATAGTTCTAGGTTACCGACATAAATTATTTAATAGCTTTCTTGAACAGACCAACTGTGCGTGGACCACGGCTTTTAACCTGTTTGAACCAATCGCTGTTTTTGGCTTCACTGGCTACCTTGGCGTAGTCATTGGCATCCAGCCCCTTCCTCATTTCCACGAATCCCTTCAACTTCGTTAGCCCCATGTTAAAAGCCATATCGACTAGACCCATCTTAACGGACTCAGGGCGTTTGTCAAACCTTGGATCATACAAACGAGCATCCTTGAAGGCTTGTCTGAGGCTGTGATTGTACATTAGCAGTTTCTCGTTCTCAGTAAGTTTACGCCCCTTGCGTATTGTGTTGCCCTCTTTGTCAACTACACTTAACGATTGCTTGTCTATGTTGTTATCCTTCAGGAACTTTTGGTTATGAGCGGCGTTCAAGTTGAACCCAATCCCGATTGTAGGATTGCCCTCGGTGTCAAAGTAGATTTGATCCCTGACCCCCTCGTTGGTGGACAGCATATTGTAGTAGACTTGAGCGCGAGCTTGTTGCTCTTGTTGCGCTCGTTGCTCAGACTCAGCAATTTTAAATAAACCACCCCCCTCATTTGAAATGTCTGGATTAGCGAGCATCCCTAAGAGCATCCCCATAATTTTCATCTTCTCCTATACATATTATAGTGCATAATAATATGATTATTTTTATCATGTTTATTATTTTTAATATAATCTTTTCTTTCATCAGGAGTCATATACTGCCAACCTATTTGCTCCTTCATATCTATCGCCCAACGCTCTAATAAAGGTGCTTCGTTCATTCTATCTTCAAACTTATCAAGCGCCCATGGTTTAAACTCTGTATTTTTAAACATATCTTTAAACATACCGTTCTTTTTATTGAAAAAGAGACGGCGTAACGCAACTGCTGGTATACCTCCCAACCCCATGGCAAGGACATCCCAGAGCGTAGGACCACCACCTTTTTTATCTGGCTCCTCACCAGGGGGGGAGTCAGACTTGTTGCTGAACTCTCCCAGCCCCCCCCAGTTATCCCAGTTCTCAGGGTTTGGAGAAGGTGAGGAGGGGATTGTAGGAGTAAACATACCCGATGATGGACTTCTTTGAAGGCTGGGATGATTCGGCGGAAGAGCGGGAGGTGGTTGAAAGATGCGATGATCCAGCTGACGAGAATCACCAGCAAGTAGCCTACCATCCACATCATACCCAGGAGGTGGGGCAAATATATCTCTTATCTCCGGCACTTCATCTGCTGCTAAGGCAGCTAGGAGTTTATTCATTTTTTCTTCATCATTCAAATCTTCTAATCCAGAATCCAAGTAGGGCAAATTCGCCGCACTCTTCATTAAATCTTCAAAGGTAAAGTTTTCTTCACCATAGACGCTCTCGCCCTCCCTCCCAGGAGTCACACGGAACATACCCCTTCTTGGATCTGGTCCATCAGGATCAGATGGTTGAAAATAGCTACCATATTCAGGAAATCCCAGTTTGTAGATATCTGTCCAACTGCTGGTTCCCCAACCACCACCGCCACCACCGCTACCCCTTGCTCCACCAGACGCCGTAGTGCTTATTGGTCCATCAGGATCAGTTGGAGATACCCTATTGAGCATACGGTTAAATATAACTTCACTAGGCGCATTCAAATATTCTAATCCAGAATCATTGTATGGCAAATTCGCCGCACTCTTCATTAAATCTTCTATGGTAAATTCTTCTTCTCTACTTAATGCCATCTTATTTTCTCCTACTTATTTACCGGTTTTACTATCGACTTAGGTTATTCCATTGGTTATCCAATACATCATGAATATCTTCACCTATACCATGAAGAACTTTTGGAAGATAGCTATGAGCCTTGTCATATTGCTGTTTCGTTGGTAAAGCATGTTCTTTTGTGGCTGGTAACCCCGCCTTATAACCCCACGCACCTACTATTTTACCAATAATAGGAACAATGTTTGAAAACTGATCCCACTTCTGGTTCTCCGACCAGTGGCGACCAGCTCCCATATTCACAGCAATCCCCATCGCAGTCCCTACCCCATCTATTAATGGATCTAAAGGTGGTCCAAAAGTAGTCATCACATTCCCCACAAAACCACCACCTCCAATACCATAACCACCACTCCCAAACCTATCCATATCATACTTATTGATCAAACCAATATTCCTATATAGGTTAAGTATAAATAACTGTTCTAAATCCCTGTCTTTACCTAACATTAAATCATTAATTTTATCAACACCTATATTACCCAGTGTGAAAAATGATGCCAATCTAAGAGCAGCTTGAGCACCCTTTATTTTGTTGCCACGTTTAGTGAAAAGCTCTTTCATAACATCTTTCCGCCAAATATTAACATGCTTCAATGTGAAAGATTGTAACATGTACAGGAAACGACCATTAGGAGCCTTTAACCACATCTTAGGCATCTCTAACATACTAATAGGTTGGAATTTACTCACCTGTGCAAAGGCAAGCTCCTTCATTAATGGAGAGAACTCATCCATTTCCCCAGTATACTTGTTATAAAATTTTCCACCCTTATTAAACTTCCGAAAATCATCTATCAATTTTGAAGTATCATCCCCAAAGGCAGCTCCCCACTTAGTTCTAATAGCCTCCACACCTTTTATACTTTTTACATCTTTAGAAATTCTCCGTATAGTACCATTCATTAGTGCGCCTTTACCTAAAGCATCTACCTCGGAGAAACCCGACCATGTCATACCCCAATCTAATGTTTTTCGACCAAAAGTAGACTCTGTTAACTCATGTGCCTTATTAGTAACCATAGCCATCTCTTTAGCAGTTAAACCCCTCCTCAGTATAGAATCATACAATCCATTTACAGTATTAATAAGACCATTCTCATATGCTCCTAAAGCTAGATCACCTAACTGTCTTGCGGCATTAACAGGGTGTGCTAATAAAGTGAGATAACCAGTATTTTTTATGGCTTGGAGCGCCCAATGTGTTGATCTTGGACCCCATATATATCTGTGTTTTAAAAGATTTTGAATCTGAGATTGATTTGTGCTCATCTTGCCAGCAGTAAATTTAAGAATAGTATCTCCCATGTCCTCCTCATTAAGATATTTACCAAATAAGTTATGTCTATGAATTTCTTGATGGCTCTCTTTTATATATTTATTAGTAGATGCTACAATATTCATATAGCCTTTCTCAAAATCTTCTCTAGTCCGCTTAAAAAATGCTCTATGTTTAGCAGAGCCAGCTGCTGGATTATCTTTTCCGGCAAGGAGGCGGTCTAAAACATCTGCCCTATCCATAGCTGTCAAGTCATCAACGCTTAGGTCTAAAAGATTCGCCCTTTTATCTAACATCTCTTGAAATATTTTATTTTCCGACTGGTCTAATTTATGCAAGTCTTGCACATACTCTACATCTTTAACTCTTATGGGTGTATAAGCTCGCAAACGCGGTAAAGCCTCCTGTTGTGCTCCTCGCCTAGCAGCATTCCTCATATGGTAAGTACGATTCATTACGCGACGGTAGCTTCGATAATTTTTTACCATAGCTTTCCCCCTCTCAACGCTTTTGGCGTTAGCCATAATAAACTTTTCTATTTCTACTATGGCTGCTCCTGGGCGCGGTTTATCTGGTGCTCCTGCCATCATATAGTGCACCTCCTTAACATGCTCTTTACTCAGAACACGCTTAAACCCTTGATGGGGTTGCATCTGTCTCAAAAAGGGTGTAACTTCTTCTAAGTCTCTTTGAGAACCTTTCAACTCCTTCAGTTCTAATTCCTGTAATCTTCTTAACAACGTAGGGTTGTATCTGGCTACCCCCGCTGAAAGAGGCTCTATATACTTATCATAAAATTTTTCACCGCCTATTCTACTTATCCTATCCCGCTCTCTCCTTGCTATTTCAAGGGGTGCTTTTGCTTCCATAAAGGTAGCGTGTACTTTTGATGCCCCCTGAGTCCTATCCTCAATCTTTTCAAACCTTGGAGTTTTCTTCAGATCAGTAGCGGTAACATTACCTAACCCCCGAACAGTACCTTTACCAGTAGGACGACCTAGTTTATTGGCTTCTCCTGTACTCATATAGGCAGGGTGTACGTCATACGGTGTTGGAGAACTCCGTAATGATGTAGGTAATGAACTCTCTTTAGGAATTTTACCTGTACGCGCAGTTTTCATTATTATATCAAAGTCTTCATCTGTAAGGTTAAAATCTTTTCGTATATCCATCCAGACATCTATACTACTTTTATTTCCTTGCCATTGGTTATATCTATCAATCACTTCAGTCGTAAAAAAGTTGAAATCCCGCCTTGCCTCTCTAACCTTCGCTTTTTGAAGTAATGTCTTGGCTAGTTTACCCCCACCAGCTCCTAGAGCGAGGGCTAAAGTAGTTTGAGGGACAGTTATCTCACCCTCCGTAGAGTATTCATATAATGCGCTATCAGTAACGGCTACTGCTGCCGATGCCTTGACAACACCTATTTTTGATGCTGGACCAGCGATAGGCATAAAAAAAGTAGGGTCTAAAAACATGGAGGCTGTCTTTATTGCTGTATATATGCCAGAAAGCTCATCTGGTTTATATTTAGCTTTTATTCTTTCTGTTACAGTCTCATTAATAAGTTTAGAACGCTCTCCTATAGATAGCTTATCCCATTCAGACTCTGAGATGCCTAACCAATCATGGGTATAACTTAAATTCATACCCTCTTCCACTTCATCAGTCCACGGAAGATCGCCAAAAGTAATACGGGAAGGTATTGAGCCACCAACCCAAGACTCTATTATTCTTCCTAAATTAAAAGGTGCAGTATGTTGAATACCAGTCCAAAAAGCCGCCTTCTCTGTACCCCAAGCATCCATCTCCCTCGCCTTATCTACATCTCTCGGTATGATGGCAGATAAATAATTGACCCTTTCATCATAGTTGGGATCATCGAACATATTCTTAGTATGCTCAGGTATGTTATTTAAGGTCTCTTCCATTGGTGATAGAGGAAAGGGGGTATAGGTAGGATCATCGAATATAGTCAAACTATTCTCAGGTATGTTATCTAAGGTCTCTTCCATTGGTGATCGAGGAAAGGGGGAGGTAGCTCTCAAAATATCATCATCTTCATCCATATCTGATTTCCTCTTTAACGGGAATTAATCGTTGTTTCCAGCGCCTTTATCTTATTCTTCAGCCTACTTATATTCCCGCTCCGGGCAATACCTCCACCACCTCTCTGCAATTCTTCTAACTCAGCTTGGAGTTTATCTCGCATAGCCTCTAATTTGTCAACAGGTAAGGATCTCTCCTCTATCTCATTCTCCAGCCTTCTTATCTCCTGCTTCTGGGCATGACCACCACCACCACCACTCTGCAATCTTTCTACCTCAGCTTGGAGTTCCATTATCGCAGGACCAACCGTGGTGCTACCGGGTTCGGGGGGGGGAGGATTCTTCTTCTTCTTTTCATCATATCTCTTCTGAGCTTCAGAGTAATACACAAACCAATTCACCACTTCACCCTCATGGTTTTTAATTTTAACGGAATCACTTATAAGTCTATTTTTGTGAAGTGCCGTCAGCAGATGCTCTACCCTCACTATGCGTTTTTCAACATCCAGAGCCGTTTCTCCTGTCTCTGGCTTGCCAGATAAATTGAGTACCATACGCTTCTCGTCCTCCTGCGCACCCAGTACTTCTAAAAGGAGGTTTTGAAAATCTTCCGTTTTAAATTCACCAGCGTTCTCTTCATCTCTAGCATAGAAAAAAACTAATTTGCCATCCTTATATCCCTCGGAAGGGACCCTAATCAGCATAAGATTTTGGACGAGGTCAGGATTTTTCGAGGTAAACAGCAGTGTTCTCTCGAATATATCCCTCTTCCCATCCTCCCCAGCAGGATTGTTAGTTGCTAGTATTCTTAAAACCTTTCCCTTTATCTCCTCCCCATGCGATATAGATATAGCCAATTTAGAGGCATTTATTGCTTGCTCATCTGTATTCGCCGTATTTCCAAAAACTTCATTCCCTCTATCTTCTCGAAAATACTTCTCCAGGACTTCCCCTAACCTCTTTGCCTCAGCAAAGGTGTAGCGAGGGACAAGAGCAATACGCATTCTGGTCTGGTTTCGTTCATCTTCATTTTTAGCCCTTTGATTTTCTGCGACCTCCCGCTTCGCCAGCTGGTATATAACGGTTTCTGTTAACCTGCCATCCACCATCTCCCCCAACATCTTTTTCTGTTGGGTGAGGGTAGGATCCGGTTCCCCCTCTCTGTAATAGTTGCGCTGAATGGCGACAGCCTCAGAGGTCATTGCAGTATTTAGGGCGGGTATTATAAAATCAAGTTTTACAAAAGGAGTCGAAACTAACTGTGCCTTTCTCCACTCCCTTATCTGTTGTGAAGTAGGGTGGGGATATTGAGCGTTAAAAGCTGTCCAGCCGTCCCTGGTGTCTTTTATTCGCCTCTGCTCTTCCTCTTTCACACTAAGGTTCCATCTCGCTGTTGGTAACAATGTTGGGTTCGACTTCGCTACTCTTGCCATCTCAGCTAAATCGCCTGTCGCCTCTGCCTCCCTCATCCTAATTTCCCACTGTTCTTCCTCTCTTTTGTTTTCTTCTGCCTCCCGCCGTGCTTCTCCACCTATTTTCTGCTGCTGTGAAAGATTCAGAAGATTTGCTTGCGCTGTTGATGACAGCCCTGGTCGCTCTGACAATATTAGTGTTTTAACCCATGGATCACCTGCTTCCTCTAATCTTTTCTCCAGATTACTATCATACTTCTCTACCTCCGTCTGCTCCCCGAACATCTCCCTTAGCGTATTAGCTATATTAAAAAGGGGATCGTCTGATTTAACACCAAGACCCGGCTTACTTCTATCATCAAAAGATGGATCTAAGCCCCGTAAAAAACCGAACATGGAAGACTTTTCATCCTCCCTCTCCCTCCTTTCTTTGGCTTGTTCCCGAAGCAGGGTTGCTAGAGCTGAATTAGACATTAGTATACTCCTAATATCTTGAGCAGTTTCATTAGATTATCATTCTCACCTAAACCTCTCTCTGTGGCAATGTTATGTATTCCAGTAAATAATCCACCAGCACCAGCAAGGCTGGCTAATTGATTAGAAAAGTTTTGCTGATGATAACCTTGTTGGGCTTGACGAGCCGCACCCCCACCTGTTAATGCTGATTGACCCCCTTGCAGAGCTGCCAGCAGGTTTTGGTAGTTCTGCTGTTGCATACCCTCTGCACGTTGATACCTAGAGGCATCTCTACCTGCGGCGGCTTGAGCCTGTGCATTATATAATGCTTCCGCCTGACTCGCACCCCCAGTAGAACCTAACATCCCCTGCGAAAGTAGTCTATTCTCTAAACCTAATCTCTCCCCTCTAGTTTGTTTTGCATATAGTGGCTCCTCCACCCCTCGTAATGCGGCTGCGTAGTTTGCTACATCCCCTATATTAACATTCGCCTGACTTTGAGCCTGATCCCACCTACCCTTCATATCCTGCCACATACCTACATCACTACCAAAACCCTTTCCTATTGATTTAGGTAGATTAGCACGACCCATAAGTTTATCCCATTGCCTAAGATATTTCTCATAACCCGCAGGCATATTTCCTGCAAAATTAGGATTCATGGCTGGAGCACCGGGAGCACCGGGGTTTTTACCACCACCGCCTCCCGCTTGGAGATAGGCATTATATTTATTTGCATGAGGACCAGTCGGATATAAATTATAATGCGTCGATGCAAAATTCCAAGGGTTGGCATAATTTTGTCCTGCATTCTGCCCCATCCACCATTGTGCATCTTTAAGTTGCTGTCCCTGTAACTGAGATGGATCTTGTTGATACTTATCAATCAAACCCCACGCATTATATAAACCCGGGTTCTTTCCTCCACCTCCAGGAGAAAAGTAGTCATAATATCCTTGGTAATAGTCTTGGTTTGGCATAATTATTATCTCATCCTATTGGTTAACATAACTATTAAGTAAATCATCATCATCATCATCATCTGAAGAAGAAGAAGAAGTTTGGGAGGTGTATCGGTCTTCCCACATTGTTTCTGTCGGGGCATATGCTCCTGTAGCCTCATTGAACATACCTGGCACAATCATGGCTCGTCTACCATTTGCATTTGGGAAATTCCAAGGAATGATGGATGGGCGTTGAAGTGCCGCCTCTACTCGTTTATCATCCTCCTCTGCCCTCTCTTCCTCTCTTCTATCCTGTTGAAGTTTCCGACCGAACATGAACAATTGCAACCATTTCATCAAATCCCCACCAAGTAGTGTCGTCAAATCCATAATACCCTCTCTCCTATTTATATTCCCAAACGATTACAATACCTCCAGTACCCGCCGTACTACTTGAGCTTGATCCAGCATCCCCTGTGCCACCACCTCCGCCTGAACCATACCCACGCGCATTGGTAGCACCATAGGAATTCGCCCCACCACCGCCACCCCCTCCTAGCGGGGAGGATGCTCCCGTACCACCTCGATAATTATAACTATTGCTGTCTCCACCAGCCACACCATCCCCACCAGCTATATTCACATCCCCCCCAGTTGCTGATCCACCCTGTTGACCGCCCCGACTATTCACCGTGGCAACATTCCCCCCACCGCAGGTAATTGTATTAGTTCCATCAGACCAGATAGATGATCCTCCTGACCCACCTGCTGTGTTAGCCGCTCCAGCAGAACCAGCCGCACCTACTGTTACAGTAGAGTCTGTGATAGAGGACACATCAATAAATTTTTCAGAATAACCTCCTGCTCCACCGCCACCTCCAGACTGATCCGAGCCACCACCACAGCCACCCCCACCACCAGCTAAGACTCGTACAAAAACCTTCTTAACTCCTGATGTTTTTGTCCATGTACCATCTGATGTGAAAACCTCCACATCGAACAGACCACTCAGACCTGCATCCGTTACTGCGGAGGTATCCCCCTTTGTAGCAATTGCAGTTGCTATTGCGGTAAACTCATCATCAAAATCTGAGGCGTAAATAGTGTTTCCTGATTTATCTACATCTAACCAAGATGCTTGTTTTGTATAATCACTCATTAGCGTATCTTCCCTATCTTAGCTACAATATTTAAATTTTGTAGGCTGGCTTTAAAACCCTTAATTTTTTGCGTTAATTCAAACTGTAGTACTTTCCCACTCATTCCTAAACTCTTCTTATACTCCGTCATGCCTGCAGTACCTGAATAAGCAATAGGGTATAGTGCATTACTATATGTACCACTACCATATTTATAAACAACAGTTCCACCTCCCGCATTCATAGGCGTTGTACTAAATGTGCCTGTCGTTCCTATACTATTATAATTATAATCCCTATACCATTTTAACTCTGCAGTTCCATTCCTCCCCCCATGTATAGATAGGAAGGCGCGTTTTAAAAGTTTAGCTATACTAGGATTACCAAAGTCCAACCATGTCGTTCTCATGGTTCCATAATAAGTATTCTCTGTTGTTGTCCAACACTTGCTATTCTGCCATGTTCCACCTGCTGTTGAACACGCACCAGAAGTGCCGTTAGTAGAAGTAGTATCCTCTATCTCCTGATCAAAATACCCCTCCAATTTTCCCACCCTACCCGCATATTTCGTATTCCCTAAACCAACATACATATTAGTATTCTGTCTGGAATAAAGAGCGGTAAGCTCCTTAGTATTAGCTAATGAGAAACATGTAACACGGGGCGTTCCATCCTGATTGGGAATTTTAAAATCAAACAGGAATGATGCCCCAGTATCCGGTAGGGAGAGGAGGTAAAAACCCTCAGACAAACTATACTCCCCTTTTATATTATCAGTATTAGTATTACTATCTACTATCTGTGCTGTTAAATCATCCTTTACATTTCTACTTAAATCTGTTAGAGGTAGCTTATCCTGTACCGCGGTGCGGGAGAGGGAGCGGAGTCCACTATTAGACAGGAAGATTACATCATCTCCAACATGAGCCACACTATCTCTCGCTATACAACCAATCCCCTCTATAACCTCATCCAACGCCATATTAACTGGATCCCAAGGATTATTATAGAGGGCTATATTGCGCTTGCCGAAGATGACAAGCTTCCCTCCAAAATCAGCAAGAGCAATAATCTCATCCGCACCCCACACCGTCTTTAAATCAATCGTACCCTGGGAGCCTACATCAGTCCAAGTACCACCCCAATTTGTACATTCTGTCTCGGTTGGGTAGAGCGCACCTAAAGAACAAAAACCCACATCATTCCATATATGACCCTGTAAGGTATCAGAGTAGTAAACTACATCTCTCGTACCCGTAACCCCACCAACCCATAACCTACCAAACTCACCCAGTACACAGTTACCCTGTGGTGCGGTTCCCGCATAACTGGTAACATCATCTATATCCTTCCATGTCGTACCATCATAATTAATCATCTTAAAGCCACGCTGAACCCCGTAAAGCTGATTATTAAAATTGGTAAATTGCCAGTTCCCATCTGTTATCGTTTGAGGTGTACCACCAAATACTTGGGCATCTAACTGCCAAACTGTCGTACTCTCATCAAACTTATAAATCTTATCATTCGCCCCACAAAACATCTCATAAGTACCATCCGCCTTACGATACTCGGTAATACTCCTAACAATATCACTATTAGAGGAGTTACTCCCTATAGTCTCACTATACTGCTTTATCCCCTGACGAGTTGTAATCCGTCCAGAGGCATCTAAGACAATGTTATCCGCTCTGGTTAACCATTCCGGTGGTAAAGAACCAGCATTAGATTGAGTGTTTAAACCAAACACTCCCACATTACTTAAATTAATAGGCGTTAGATTCTTTGCACTCATACTGAATACCAGAGAGTCTCTCTAACCACCCTCCCACTATCTTGAGCAATGGCATCTGATAACGCCTGCTGATACTGCATGAATACCATATCAGACAGCGAACCACCATCCTCCCCACGCTCTGAGATAGCTCTCGCCCACGCACCTAAAATTACTGGCATCGCTGTTATAGAGAGAGTATCAGCAGCCTCTGTTAACTCATCTTGAGGGTCTACTGTTAATACATCAATATTATAAACAGCATCAGGAGTGGGGTAGAAACTAATCTCAGCACTAGAAGCAGTACCATTTATTACATAATTACTAGGTCTATTATTAGTCATGGAGGGGTAGGCTACCTGCTCTAAATAACTATCATCAATTGGGGAGAGTTCGGAGCCAGTCCCCCTATCATAAACAGATAAGACGCGCACCCTCTCATTAGTATTAGTTAGATTATAATCCCTAGTTCCACTAGCTGTGGTTATAGCAACCTTACTCCGTAACACAGTCCAATTATGAGCATCTTCAACCTCCCTCTTAGTCTCATTAACGAAATCCCCAATCAATTGTTGATACTTTCCTATACTAGCATTATCAATCAAAGCACCACCCCAAACAGACACAGTATCCTCACGCAAGCGTCTTAATACCGCATTAATTATATCTTTATACGTCATCTGACTTTACCACCTTTGGTTTAATTTTCTGTTGGGGTGAGGGTATAAAATAACCTAGCACTAGAGGTACTATTAAGAATAGACCTAACAGCCAACCACCTATCTCTACTAACTTACCCAGTAATGGGAAGAAGCCGGTTACAGGTTCAGGACAGGTCTTAGGAGATATAATCGCCTGGTCCACCACCCCTCCTGCACCTGCTCCAACTACCGCACCAATTACTGGGGGGATGCCAGTTAGATAACCCACACCCGCTCCTACAGCAGAGCCTGTGGCGGAGATACCACCACTCTCTAATAAGGCGCAACCCGCCCCACTAAGACTTAAAAGAAGTAGGGTGAGTAGGAGGAGCTTCTTACGTCTTCTGACCATTTCTCAACAACCCATAAATCTCTTTTAGCATACCTTTAATATCTGAAATATCCCTATGATGATCCTCTTTAGCTACATACTTTCTTGGTAATTCAATTTGGTCATCAGTAACCTTCTTTTCTAATCGGTCCAAATCATTAGCTATACGCTTAATGAACCAATATAGAGGTCCGATACCTATTGTTAGTATTATATTCCAAAATAGTAGGGGTGGTACTTCCATATAAACAGCTCCTAATTAGTGGTTGTCTCATTTCCAGAATCTGTCTCTGTATTTGTCTCTGTATCTGTATCTGTATTATCATCATCCCCATCATTAGATGTCTTGGAACAATCCAATGTATCTTGTCCAACACAGATATCTGTCCCGCCTCCACCTGTGCTAACCTCAACCTTAGTGCAACCCCCCACCACTCCTAAAAAGAGGAGGAGGAGGGTGGAGATTGAAAAAATAGTTAGTAGTGGTTTAATAGTCTTATTCATGTATCTTCTCCAGTGAGATTGAACTTCTCGCCTCCCATGTTCCTATCTCTAAAGAAACTCTGCCCATAATCGGTACACAGCTAGATAGGAATAAAGATGTGAGTAGTAAAAAAAGTGTGATATGTTTATTCATTGTGTCTTACTCCGTTGCTAGTATGGAATCAAATGCGGTTGAGATATCCATTACTCTTTCGGAATTGCTGATTTGATCCCAAGCCAGATGCCAATAACCTCATCGAGATCCGCTGGTAAATCCTGACCGTTGAACCGGAGTTGATTAAATCCTTTTAAGATCGCATCGAACTGGTCACCCATTGGCAGTTCAGCATTGTATCGGTCGCACCTTTTTTCGCTGTAGGTTCTGGTATCGGGTGGGATGGGTTTAGCTTCAAAAGCCCCATCGTATTTAGCACCAATCCAAGCACTATTATCTGCTAGCACAAGTTCACCGTCTACTGTGAATTCTGATACTCCATCCCATTCAATAATGTTTTCTACTATTCCTGATTTAACAATTGCATATTCCATTACTTGTACTCCTCTACAACAACGATTCCAGCGGTTCCAGCAGTCCCTACAGCATGAGCGGCATTGCTGATTCCACCACCTCCGCCTGCACCGTAACCCGTTCCGGGGTTTGTTGAGCCATTTCCGGGATTCTTCTTAGCTCCACCAAGCCCAAAAAGAAGCGGAGAACCCCCACTGGTGGGATGATTCCATGTACCAACGCCAGCCTGTCCAGTCACATTCAATGTGCCACCAGATGCGGTTCCGCCTGAGCCGCCTGTCACATCGCCTGCGTTGGAACCACCACCACCACCACCATTTCCTGTGTAGGTATTTGTTGTATCATCCCAACTAGATGCTCCTCCTGCACCCCCGGCACTGGGCGCACCACCAGCACTACCAGCAGCACCAATAGTAATAGTTGAAGAACTAATGCCTGAAACATCCAGCCCGTATTTAATGGATGTTCCACCACCACCGCCACAAGCACCGCCATAAGCAGTGTTAGCACCACCACCACCACCGCCACCACCTACGACAAAGACATTTACCTTGGTAACTCCACTTGGTCGTGACCATGTTGTACTGCTAGTAAAGGTTTGTACTGAGTTAAACCCACCACCAGCAGCAGCCCAAGTACCATCACCTTTTAAGAAATTACCAGTATCTGTACACTTTGGAACCAAACCGTGTGCAGATGTAGAGAAATCCAAATCAGTGTTATCGTCTGGCGAATCTAAATCATCTAATTTGAAATCGCCAGCACTATAAGTAGTATTAGTATCTGTCCAAGGTACATTGACAACACCTTGATCGCTAGAATTTAACTGTAGACCATAAGTTCTATTTGCTGTAGTGCTTACTGCTTCTGCTGCTACAGATTGGTCAGTATCATCTTCTATCTTTATTAGTCCTGTAGCACTAGAGGTTGCGGTACTAGCACCAGAGATAGTATTTGTAATAGTAACTGTGCCATCTGCTGTTGTTTCGCAGGTAATACCCGTACCTGCTGTGAACATTAAATCATCACCTTGCGTTATGGTAGTTGCATTACTGTCAGTCGTTGCTGATACTGTAAAGCCACTACCCATAGTGTTAGTGTCTGTAACTGTACTTGCAATAGTTACTGTGCCATCTGCGGTTGTTTCGGTAGTAATACCTGTGCCAGCAGTAAACATCAGGTCATCGCCTTGAGTTATAGTTGTAGCATTAGAATCGGTTGTTGCTGATACTGTAAAGCCACTACCCATAGTGTTAGTATCTGTTGGTGTTACCCAAGAGTTATCCCCTCTGAGGAATGTTGAAGAACTCGCTGTACCTGTAGCTGATAGATGATCTATATCAACAGCACCTGATGCCAACTCATCTGAGTCTACTGCATCATCTGCTAAGTGCTCATTGTCAATACTACCTGCTACATAATGTTCTGAATCAATAGCATCATCTGGAATAAGATTTGAGAGCTGTATCTTCTTTGTTGAACCAGCACTATCATCATTAATAACCAGAACATCTGCTGATGCGGGGGTAGTTAACTCTGTTAGGGCTGAGATTCTTGTAGTTGCCATAATTATTTGCCTCTAGCCTGTTGCAATGTAATTTCCAGTACCCTCTGTAATCAAATAGATACTGCCCTCTGTCATTATCTCTGTTTCTGATGTAGCGGAAGGATGAGAATCTCTCAAATACTGCTTTCTATTAGCCAGCATAGCTAAGGTTTTCTGCTTCTTCCACTGTAATCGTCTAGTCGTTAAACGCTTAAACTGGTTGCGGGAGTAATATGCCACTACAGTATCGCTCTACGCCTGTATGAGACATGTCTCCCCTTTAATGCCTCTATGTCATCCTTAATCTTATTAAATAGCTCCATCACCACCGCCTCTGTTGGCTTCTTACCAACCTCCCTCCGCCTGCTAATCTTCTTGCTCCCGCCATACTCTGGTGCGGAACCCCCCTTAGTAATGGTAGAAACCTTCTCTTTTTTGGTAGGCTTCTCCTCCCCCTCAGCAACCTCCTCCTTCTTGGTAGGTGGTGTCTTACTCACATCATTACTTTTACTCTTTAACTCCCTCCCCTTATATTTAGGAGAGTCTTCTGTAGATTCTACCCTCTCTACCATCTCACCATAAGAGGCTAACATCTCACTTAATAATTTTTCCAGGGATGTAATGTCTTCTTCTAAAGACTCCGACTCCTTATTATTCTCATCTGTAAAGGTGTTATTCTCCTGAACAAAGGAGTTAATCTCCTCCTCACCCGCTTTAGGGTGCTTACTACGATACAGCCGGGTTAACAGGAGGGTGAGCATCTCTGACATCCTACCTTTAATTGCATCTAGTTCTAAATCTAGCGCACTATCTCCTATCGTATCTTCAAAAATATCAAGCATTCTTAGCTCCCGCTTTCTCATGCTCCCTCGCCCACCTATCATAGGCATCAGGGAAGCCTGGATCTGTACCATCTAAATGAAACGGGGTGGCGGAGATTATAAACTCCGCAACCCCATCACACTGAGTACATACCTGCTCATCCCGCCTCGCATCTACAGAGTCTACAAACTTCTCTGAGATGGCGTTACAGTCTACGCATTTGTACTCATATATCATTAATGCTTCTCTACAAACTCATATAACTCCTTCGCCTTCGTCTTGATATCCTCTATAGAATAAGGCTTTGGCTGGAGATTTTCCCAATACTCCAAAGTTGCATCACCCTGCTCCTTCGCATGACTCCATGCCTCATCAGTAAAGTCTCTTGTTCTAGCATCGACGAACTCAAAATATCTCTGAGCCATTTCTAAAAGTTTAAAGCGTAATTCAAATGGGGTTGTCATAATTATCTACTCCTCTGTGTGTTATGTGTAAAAGAAGGAGGTATCCCAAAATAATGAGATACCTCCATATCTCCCTATCTATTAGGAAGCTGGAACTACAAATGCAAGACCTGCATCATCACGGAGTTCTCCAACACCGTAAATCGTATCAGCAGTGAACAAATCACCGAGATACTCTTGCTTGTATTGTGTTTGTGAACGTACAGACATCTGCTCAACTAGAGCAAGAGCGTCTTTGTGCATCAATACACCTACTCTATCTGTGGCTGTGTTGGCGGTTGTAGTAGTTGGACAGTTAGTTGAGATATAAACATCTATCCCATAAATCATGCCAATCTTCCCCGTCCTAATTGCATCACCAGATCCAATATACTGTTGCTCAGTAAAGCGGTTAATACCTAGCAAATCATTAGCACATACTGGTGGAATAATCAAAGAACGATTATCCATCGGTACAGCTGCATTATCTAAAACCAAAATCATGGCTCTAAGACCTGCATCTGTTATATCTGCGGCGTTTGAAGAGTTACCCGTATAGTTTGTCGCTCCTGAACCAATGTAAGCCTTCTCCCATGCACTAGCATTTGAACCTCCAACCGTACCACCTTGTAATCCCTCAGTAAGTGTGAACAGATCAGTATCAACCTGAGTAGCCAATGCGTAACCCGCATCATCCGTATAGAACCTACGGAGGCTGTTTAATCCTTGAACCTCAGTAATGTCTTCAATAAGCACAGAGTATTCATAATGCTTATTAATGGTGAGATCAACCTTTGAGTGGGTGTCGCTTTGGATTGATACAGCAGTATTAGCTGCTTTAGCCGTTGCTGATCCACGGGTTGGTTTGGGGATATGAATTTGATCCCCCTTCTTCCCCTTGTGTGCAATCTTAGAAACAAGATTACCAACTACAAGGTTCTTTTTATATCCTGCAATAACCTCATCCGACCATAGCTCTGGAATAAAATCCGCGGCTGTAGTGACCGTTTGATGATTAGTGCCTATTGCACCACTTGCCATTTTATATCTCCTATCTTTAAATTAATGTTAACTATCGAACTCTCCCCTCTGCATACGCTTTTAAAATATCATCAGAGAGAGCATCATATCTATCAGGGTCGTTTATTCTCAACCGTATTACATCCTCCTTGCGGTAAAACTTACCGCCTGACGGATTGGAACCAGTTGCAACCTCTGAGTGTGCCGCCCTTAAAGACTTCTTCTGCCTTGCCTGTTTAAGTTCCGCTACCTCTTGGGTGCGCTCAATATTATTCAAAGCCTTCCAAGTACTTAACAACTCATCCGCTGCATCAACACTATAATTATCATTAGCCTCTGTAAAGAGGAGTGATCTTATAGGGCTTTCCTGGACCCATTGTTGGAAGTCACCATCAGTGATAACCTGTCGATAATCTGGATGTTTATTTGTCAGATTATTAAGTGCACTATCATTCTTACTCTTTCTGGATACAGCCTCCATCTCTCTGAACTTTGGATGATCCTCAATAAGCCTTGATACTGCCGAGGTTGGATCTTCAAAAAAATCTACCTCACTAACTAGTTCTTCCTGTCCTTCTTCTTGTTGTTGAGATCTAGTATTCTCCAACTGTGTTCTAAGGAAGGTATCTGTTAACTGGCGTAACTCGCCAATCTCCTGACCCTTTCTCCCAAGTTCCTGCTCCAGATTTGAGTAGCTTTCTAATATATCCTTCTTAGTCTTACCTTTAAACTTAGAAGGTATTTCAAAACTCTCCTCCTCCTCCACCTCTGCTATTGCATCCGGTACATTTCCCCCTCCAGTTGCCTCTTGGGGTGTGCCTACCGCCTTTTCCAGAGAATCTAGTTCAGCTTGTGGTTTTTCCTCATACTGTGTTGGTACTACTTCCTCATTATCAACAATTACAGTTGCCATATAATCTCTCCTGTACTATTCCGATGTAAACATTTAAAGAATAGATTAGGAGGTATATAAAATGGGGCGCTCTATACGTTCTCCCCTACTTCATCTACCTCAGTATTGCGTGTAAGCTCCTCCAAATTCGCTAACCAGTTAAGAACTTGAAGTGCGCCTTTACGCATATATAGAGTCTTTATATCAGTAATATCATACAAAGACTCATTTGCCTCAATTAGCGTTTTAACCTCCTCATTAAGAAGGGTACGCCAACCATCCGTCTCAAACAGAGCATAACGCTCATCAAAAAACCGCCGGGTATCAATATCCATAACCATTACCCCACCTTATTATTTATTGTTACCTTGTGCCGACTTTAATCCTGTGTTATATCCTGCCTCAACTGCCTTCGCCATGTTAAGTGCGATCTCAGACTCAAGATGTTCCGCCTCAACTGGTGCTTTCTGTGCCTCACCCATCTGATTCATAGCTACTGCCTGTAATTTCTGCACCTTCGCCTGCTTCTCAGCCATATCCAACATCTGTGTTTGCTGTTGCATCTGCTGTTGTTGTGGGTTAGGCTGTTGCATCTGCTGTAGGGTGGCGAGTACCTCCTCCCTGTTCGATAGGGAGCTTGTCTCATAAATACTTCGTAACAGTACCATGAAGACAGGTGATTCGGGAGGTACAAATGAGAGTAGTTGAATAAGTTGTGACATCTCCAACTCCCTCGCCATTATCCCTAAAGTGCTATACGCCCTAAATTTATAATCCCCGGCTGGATATCGCTCTGGATCGAACTGCATGTAACGATAAGCCGACTTATTTATTAGTGGTACTAGAAAGTTCTCTTGGAAATTGCTCAGGGTGCGCTTCTGTCGCTTAATACTCGCACCCATCATCATGCTCATCCCACTCGCAGTATTATTTCTCGGCTGACTAGCCGTACCTACCTGAGAATCCATAGCCCCAGTACCCATCTGGATCATCCTCTCTAACTCCGCAGACTCAGTATAAGATTGGGGTGAGGTGTTGCCAAAGTTTATCGGCATGAGTACTGAGCGCGGATCACCATTAGTTAAAATAGTCTTCCCCGCTCTTACCTCGAACTTGCTACCTCGCGGTAAGCGAGTCGCATCAATCGCCATCATGGGGTGGGTGGTGAGGGCGAGAGCGTCTATTCGGGCGCGTAACTCTGCATCTAAAGCTTTTTGAGGGTTGTACCCCTTCTCGGCAACACCCCTCCCCCAAAATCTGTCGGGAACAGTGTCATGTTGATAGGCTATAAAGGGTCTATCACTTAAAAGGAAGGGGTTCTCGATTGCTCTTAAAACGGTATCATCATTAGCAATAGTAACAATTGCCTCAACCAGATCATCACCCTCATCCTCATCTAACTCTCCCAGCATATCTGCACCTTTCAGCAGTTTGCGGGGAACTAAGCCATAATATTCTGTAATTTTTACCTTATCATCCACCTCTTGAGGCTCAGTAAGCTCCCCCTCCATGATGTCAACCTCATCAGAGTGGCTTCCAATGGCGACATCCCTATAAATACCTTGATTTATATTCTCTATTATGTTATGTCGAGGCTTGATTAGTATGTGAGCGCACCCCAATGCACTCTCAATATCCTTTGCTGTGGGATCTATAGCAAAGTTAAATGGGGCGATAGGCTCTAACTTGCAACAGATATACTCTTGGGGTATAGGTACTCTATCCATGACATATGTCTCCCCTACAGGAGCCTCTCCAATAGTATACTCCGTCTTAACTTGGAGTACTATCTTGCCAATCCCAGTACCATACAATGCTCCGTTCAAGAAGACGGTACTTACCGCACTCTTGATCCCCTCACGCTCCAAATCCTCTGCTAGTTGTCGGCGTAATTGGTATAAATCTGTAGGATCTTGATCTCTAAGATCATCAACCATATCAAACCATTGATCCTTACCAAAGGTTGCCTCCTCTAACTCGCTAACAGTACCCTCAATAGCCTGTGTTAGTGCGGGGGAGATGAGCTGGCTCTTCTCAGATTGACGGGTTTTATCCTGTGTGGAGTAAATACCCCTCCAAAGTCGGTAGTATTCCTCCCATTTCTCCTTGTAATTACTGTCCCGATGGTCAACCCACGCCTCAACGCGAGTACCCACCCAGGAGGCTAATGCGGAATATTTATCTGCTATCTTTGTCTTATCTGGCATAATTTCCTCTAATAACCTGCAATTGCATCTATTGGCTCCCAATCATCCACCTGAAACGCCTGTGCATAATCTGTAGTAGCTACCTGATCAATATATGATAGGGCATCGGGTAGATCATCGTGGGAGAGGGGGTTAGGAAAGTCTAGTAATTGATCTACCAGAGGCTTATTCCACTTCTCATTCTTCTTCAATAGTATCCTCCCATGTTCAAACCTGCCCTGTAATGACCATGTAATACGATCCGTCTTCTTCTTCCCACCATGAGTGACCTCGATGATGTTGGGGTAAACCCCCATCCTCCTCATCTGATCCTCAAGATAGGGTATTAAGGCATTCTTTAACGATCCCTTCTCAATCCCCACAGCCATGACTTGATGCTTCTGAGCCAAGCGTAGAATCTGTAGGCTAGTCTCTCTAATCCCCCAGCGACCATGTTTAATCTCGTCAACAAACCAACCCTCTGGGGAGACGTGTACCAGAGCGATAGCCGTCTCATCCAATCTTGAATTTTTAATACCAGTAGAGCTAGCAACGTCTTCGAACCCAGCAGGGTCAACTGCCATATAGTACGAACCCTCTCCGCGAGGCTTATCTTCATATAAAATCCACTCCTCTTTAAATATTCCGCCTGTAAAGCTCTCAAAACTCGCCTCAAACTCCTGTCTGAAGGATTGAGAGGACATGTTCTTCCTCGCATTCTCTATCTCTTTCGGATCCAGCATGGGATTATCCAGGCTGGTATAGGAGAAATGCTCCCAATCATCCTCCTCCATCGAGGCTATATATAGATCATAAAAATGATTCTTACCCGCCGGTGTTCCTATAAAGAGGGCGGAGCCTTTAACATCTGCCAGTGTGGGGCGGAGTATTTGCTCCCACACCGCAGGCTTCATGCTGGCATATTCGTCTAATACGAGATAAGACAGACCCACACCCCGTAATGTATCCGGTCTATCCGAACCCTTTAAATAGATCTTCCTTCCATTTATCAGGGTTAGTACAGCAGTATTCTCATGTGCGGCAGCTATGACATCCTTGCCTAGCTCCTTCAACATCCCCCACATTATATCCTTCGCCTGTTGAAAGGTAGGCGCGACATAAAAAACATCCTTATCCTTACTCTTGAGGGCGGAGATTAACAATAACCACCCCGCTAACCTGCTCTTTCCAAACCTCCTACCCGCCGCCACCACCTTGAACCTAGCATCAGAACGGAAGATTTCAAGCTGTGCAGGATGTAGGTTTACCTGTAAATCCGCCACTAAACACCCTCTTCCAAGACAGAACCCTCTATATCCTTTATCTGATCTACTATAATGTTAACCGAGATCCCCTCCCCTCCCGCAAGCTTCGTCCCCCTGCCTACAGGCATAATACGATCCATGCAAATCTTCATGCTGGCAGGATCACCCTCTAACGCAAGCTCAACACACCGCTTGACAATAGCACCAGTACTATCCGATAAGACAGCAGTAGCAATCGCCGTCATCTTATTCTTAACACCCTTCGGTCTACCACCAGCCCCATGACCCTTAACTAACCTACCACTAGAATCCCTATTATGATCATTATTATCATCATTATTATGATCATCATTATTATGATCATTATTATCCTTCTCTGCCTCGCTCCCATTAACCCGCGTTACAGGAGAAAAACTTACAGGAGCTGATCTGCTCTCTATAGTACTCTTAGAGACAGGCT
>Ga0208299_1000482_pt1 | contig 37136 bp, 23 predicted proteins | sample 15_taG_FD_184089 | JGI IMG/M metagenome (GOLD analysis project Ga0208299, IMG submission 184089) | Marine viral communities from the Subarctic Pacific Ocean - 15_ETSP_OMZ_AT15312 metaG (SPAdes) (version 2) | ecosystem: Environmental > Aquatic > Marine > Oceanic | place: Pacific Ocean | collected... | reverse complement strand
AATCCTCTTTTTTCAAACACCCCTCTATTAAATTCTTCAGTTTGTATAGATGAATATATCTTACGTAGTTTAGATCCTATTGGTGGAGAAAAGCTAAGAATAGTAAGTAGTGTGTATGCGTGATCAGAATTAAACCCTTTATCTCTTTGCTCAAAGTATTCCATTAAAGTATTCTTAACCGTACCTATAGCTTTACCACCAACTCCAATACCAGTTAACCATGAATCTACCATTTGATTTAATATTCTCTCTTTCTTCTTATCAAAATCTTCCTCATCGTCATCTCCTAGCGAAGCATATAACGCAGATTGTAAAGCTCCAAATATAATACTCTGCACAACACCATAATAAGCGATTTTAGATATATGAGTTTTATAATCACCTCTACCGTTTACTAAATCTCTAGTAGCTTTATTCATTATTCTAGCATACTGCATTGGAGTATTTTGGAATGCTAATATTAATCTACCAAGAGGAGATGCTTGTTGTTGTGATATCATATCAGGTCTAGCTGATTGCTGATTTACCTCTGTAGTTTCTTGAAAATCTAACCAAGCTTTTGCCTCAGCATCCTTCTGCGACATACCTTCTTTAACATACTTCTTTATTCTATTTCTATAAAAAGTAGAACCACCTATAGATATTGCAAAACTATCCGCTATTTGTGTAGGTGTAAATCCTTTCTTAAGCAACCAAGCTATAGCTGCTTTAGCTTTATTATCACTATTAGCAACAGCAGCTGAAAGTTCAGCCTCATTAATACCTCTTTGATTACCAGCTCTTCTTTGTTTCAAATAAGGAGAATTCCATATCATAGAGAAATCGCTCCAGAATTGCTTTTGATTAGCAAAAGCCATACCAGCTTTTAGTGGATTATTATCTGACCAATTAATATAATTTGTTGCAGATATAGTTTGTAATGTAGCAGAACGTAAGTTCAAGAACATGATTGCTCCAACAGAGTTATTAACCCAGTTCATATAGCCGTTTACTAGTCTACTATTACCCGTTGGTCTATTTCTACCAGTCTCCATACGATATAACATATCTTCCAAAGCTTCTCTAAACTTAGAGCCATATATAGCCTCTATCTTATTTAGATTCTCAGGAGAGAATATCATATCTTTATTTTGTTTCCATTCAGCTAGAAAATCAGATCTCTTATCTCCAATCGCTCCATCGCTCAACAGGTCAGAAGCAATATTTTCAGCTAACCAATAATCTTTAGGTTTAGAGTATCCATCTTCTTTTTTAGAAATCAAACCTATAGCATCAGCGTAAGCCTTCATTTCAGGGTTGTTTTCTATAAAGCTAGTTAAAGCTGCTAAATCTCTTTTTGATAAACCAGGAACTTCAAACCCAGCTTTGTTCCAAAGATAAACCCTCATTGCTTGGTCATTAGTATAATCTAAACCTTCTATATTTTTGTTAAGCTTTTTCTTAACATCAGGGAAATTCTTATTTAGATTTTCAAAATCATTTGCAGCTGATTGTCTCGACGCGTTTAACTCGTTAATACCTCTAGCAAATGGATCTATTAAAGCTTTTTTGAAGAAAGCCATATCAGCTTCTCCTTTTTTACCTTTACCTAAGAAGTTATATAATAACCCTTGGAAATCTTGAGCAGATGCTGGTATTATAGATTTGTATTTGGTTTTCTGACCTCTTAATTTAGCTTGTGCATTAGAAAATTCTTTTTCAGATTTAATACCTGTTGTTTGTTCTAATATATTATTAAACTTAGGGTTTAACGATTCGCTAAACTTAACCTTAGCTTGCTGCACTTTAGACTTAACGTCGAATTGATCTAACATATTTTTAACAGCTTGTACGTTTTGCAAAGCATCATCTGCAAAATAAAAGTCATTATAACCTTCACCAACCTTATCAGCCATCCAAAGTGCTTTGGCTTCTGGCGTAGAATTAGCTAAACCAGTAATATTCTTTAACGGTATATTTAAACCATTAGCTTTTAAAAATTCAAATATAGCTGGAGCAGAATCAGCGGGTCTTGCTGTTAATACAAACATGTTCTCAGGACCAAACTTACCTTGCAGTTTCATTGCTTTCTTAAACAACGAAGCAACCTTACCATCTACAACTTTACTAAACTCTGAGAAATCATGTTTCCAACCTTGATCTAGTAAATCAGCACCTTCTTTAGCAAACTGTTCTGCTGTTAGTTTTCTAACTGTACCATCAGGTGACGTAGACTCAACTAAAGACTTACTTGTAGCTAACGTGTCGTCAAAATCTAATACAGATATACCTTTAGCTGGATTAACTGTTCTAGAAAATTTTGCGGCTTTATCCAAGTTCATATCAGACTCAATAGTAGAACTAAACTTAGCGTTAGCAACACTATCTATTGTTTTAGCCGCTTGGGCTTGGGTTATTTGTCCTGTGAATATTTGATATAATAAATCCTGCTGCTTAGCAATAACTATAGGGTTTGTTAATTTAGCATCCACATTAACACCATATTCTTGTGCTATGGTATTTCCATTAGCTAATTTATAAGAGTTAGGATTTATACCACCATTATTACCATTAACCTTTGGGTTAAAATATCTAACCCAAATAGGCATTTTCCCAGCAAATATAGGGTACATAAATTCCCCAGCGTTAGACTGATAGCTCCAACCTTCTTTTTTATTAATTAATTTTTTATCATCAATTTTTAAGAGTTTTCCTTGTTGGTATCCCGCTACTGCGTTCTTAAAAGTATCACCTTCAAATAAATTCTTTTGAGCTAATCTATTAAATAAAAACTTAGCTAAGTCAGTAGCTGGTTGTTGATGCTCCTCAACTGTTGCGCCGTCTTCTAAATTTTTAAACTCATAAGTAGACCCAGTTCTCATGAAATGACCTTGATAAGCACTAGAAGAACTTAATAAAGCCGCTATGTAAGGAAGGTTGTTTGGGTTATCTTCGACCATTTTATTAAACTGCTTCCAGATTAACTCAAAGCCCCTTTCTTTACTTCTTTTTGCTTCTTCATTTTTAAGAGTTTTATCACTTAAAGATTCTCTTTTTAAAGCCATAGCAATATCTGCCTTATCTTGTTCCGACATAGCTTCTCCCTGCCACATTCTACCATCTTGTATATAGTAGTCTATAGCCTCGTTTAGTTCTTTTGTGTTTTTGTATAAGTAATTACCCTTGTGCAACCTGATCTCTGTACCATCACCCTCAAGAGCACCTTCTGTTGTGCCTGTCCAATTACCGCTATGTTGAAAAAAGATTAACGGTAGGTATTGATTTGCAGTGCCAAACACCCATAACTCCATCTCATGCCTTCCATTTTCCGTCTTCATGTTTATCGGTGTGAGCCCAAATCTTTTTAATATAGAAGTCCAACTACCTTGCTCTTTTTGCATAGCTCTACTAAGCTCACCCATTTCTTGTAAAAATGGTTGTTGATATGTTTCGGAGAACATAGTAGAAGCTTTACCATCTTTAAGCGGTAATGTTTCTGGACCATAAACTTGTCTTATGGCTTGATTAGAAGCTATAGTTGCAACTTGAACTATTATAGCTCTAATACTACCATCAACAGACGTATTATTTATACGACCACCTTTTACGAGCCCAACTAATTCTCTAAACTTAGTAGGATCAATATTTTGTTTTACTTGAGTAGCCAAACCTTTACCAGTGCCAGTAGCTGTCATTTTAGTTCTAGCTCCTTTTTTATAAAATACACTTAATTTAGTATTTGCAACACCAGTAGCATCTCCACTAGCCGTGGTACCAAATGGCATCATGGCTATTATCTCATTTGTTTTAGCTAATATTACATCTTGAGCCGCTTTTCTTTGTTCAGTATTCAAATCTTTTTCTTGTAATATTCTCGCTGCTTCAACTCCAAATATTCCTTCTGACACGGCTTCTAAAGCTCCATATAGTTTTCCAGTTGGTTTTCTATTAGATTTTTTCTTTGGTTTATTATGAGCAACTAGCTCACCTTTAACCTCTTTATATTTACGTAACTTAGAAAGAGAAGGATCTTCTTTGGCTATATTAACAAGTCGCTTTTGAGTTTCTTGTTCTCCTATAGTATTTAAAGCTACTTTTTTACCTTCAACCTCATTATTAGACAAGGTTTCAGTTGGAACAGCCATTTTCCCAACTATTTTAGCTGTAGCCTCATCTGACATACTAGATGCTTCAACTTTATTTTTTAGTTTGGTTAATATACCAGAATATTTTACTGGTAATAAAGTATTCATATAAGCTCCAAAAGGAACTTGCTTGCCATCTTTTACAGCTCTATATGTTCTAGCTAGTTCAGTAAGTTTTAAAGCATACTCACTATACCACTCCATAACATCGTTCATTTTTAAAGCCTCTTCTAATGTAAGATCGTTAGCTTTTCCAGCAGCTTGTTTAGCTAAAGCAAACGCTCTAGGCAAATTGTTTTCTGCTAAAGCTTTTTGCATATTAGGAGATGCCATTATATTGCCATCTTTATCTTTAATGCCCTCTCTTAATATAACATCATTAATCTTTTTGTTCTTTTCGACAATCTTAGCGGTACTATCTTTTAAACCTAAATCCTCAACAACACTAGCATCTTCAAATGCTGATTCAGAAAACTTGGCTTCTCCAATTTTAGCACCATCTCCTTGTCCAACAGCTAATATTGATTCTCTAACTTCACCTGATTTAATGTCAGCTGCATAATCTTTTAAAAAGTTTTTTACATCTCTTCCACTGTTAAACTTTAAGTTTTCATAACCTGTTTGTGAAAAGAAGTCTCTTATCTTTCTACCAACACCCAATAAATCCCCGTCTTTTGGATTAATTTCTTTTTTTCTAATAGCGTCTGAGTAGGAGTTTAAATACTCTTCATAGTACTCCATTGGGTCTTTCTCTTTTATTATCTCTCTATTTGGACCACGCTCATATTTATAGTTATCTTCTATTCTTTTTTGTATTATAACCCTATGCTTAGCTGGTATACTATTTAAAAAATTATCAATCAACGTTTTGCCTTTATTGGTTAATTTACCATCAGCGCCATTCAAAACATTTTTCATTATTTTGTGTAACAACTCGTGTGATCCAGCCGACACGGCTCCAACTTGTTTGGCTCTTGTTTTGTTTACATAAGCATCGCCACTTATAGGATCAAAGAAAGCATCTTTGTTTGTAACATCATTTTCTTGCCTGTTACTTCCTCATATCTTTTTTGAAACTCTCTTCTAGTATCTATTCCCTCAAGCCTCGCGTTAGGATCTAGCTTTTTAAGTCCTTTTTCGGCCGCCTTTATATCGTTACGAAGATTTATTTCTTTTAAAGTTTCGTTTTTTAGTTTATTTTTTTTGTAATAAGCATCTGTTACTTCTTTAATAAGCTTAGCTTGATCAGTAAGACTTAGAGTATTATCCGCTTTTATAACTTCAATAGCTTCTTTTGAATCATTTAAGCTTTTATCAGCCTCTTGTATTATCTTATACTCATCCTTAGTCATCTCATCAGTGTTATCGATGATTCTAGAATATACGTTATTATTTTCAGCTATAACCGCATTTAATTGCTCTTCTAACAAAGATCTTGTACCATCTGATATATCAGGATTTGACAATGCTTTTTCTATTTCTATAATCTTAGCATCGTTTTTATCAAAAATAGCCTGATCACTTGGTCGCATAAAAGGCGATATAACGGCCTTGGCAATTATTGGAGATTTTACTATTTTACCCATAATCAACCCATTAAAACCAGCCTCGTCTATACCATCAAGTATACTAACGTTTTTGCCAAGCAACTTATCACCAAGGTTATCACCAAATATTTTTGCCGCCACCTCACTTCCTGCTTCGCTACCTACTCCATACAAACCTCTACCTATAAACATTGGGTTTACTAATCTTTTTACACCCTCCTTAAACCCTAGGTTCTGCATATTTTTTAAGCCCACCCCTGTTTTGTTTAGTAAACCAAGTGTGACTCTTTCTGTTCCAAACTCTACAACCCCAGAGAGTCCTGAAGCAAAGTACATTTCAGCCATTGAATAATCAGCGCCGTGTTTGTTTTCTTCTTTTAGCTGTTCGTATTTACCACCAGCAGCTGATGTGGCTAAAATATAAAGCGATGCTTGAGGAGCTACTGTCATTAAAGCTAATTGTGGTACAAAATCAGAAGCGGCGCCCAACACATATTCACCCCATTCGTAAGTATCATCAACTCCATCACCCAAGTCTTTCCACTCTATTCTTTTTTGAAGACCACCTGTTAAATAATCTTGAACACCTTCAACACCTCGACGAATCTTATCTCTAGGAATATTTGCGTAGTCACTAGCCGCCAAAAAACCCTTAACCATCTCTGGTGCTTCTTCAGGATCACCTTTATAATATTCTTTTAAACCATCAGCAATTAAAATTCTAGGGTTTAATTGGTGTTTTACAGTTTCAACAGTCATACCAATTTCAATAAGACCATTTGTAAGAATACCGCCAAGCTGAGCAACGTTATTGTGATTTCTACCAACAATATCTATATAAGCCGCCATATCTCCGGAATCTTCAATCATTCCATTTTGATCATTAATCAACATTTGATATGCCTTGTACGTATCGTTTTGATCACTAAGCGAGGTATTATAATTTACAATTAAATCATCTATAGTGCTTTTACCATTTTTAGTTTCCTGTGATCTGTAGTCAAAATCTATGTCTTGATATTTTTTTTGAAGTTTTATATAAGAATCTATATCACTCTTATTTGTAGAGTATATGTCATTATACTTATCTACTAAAGCTTTATACTCATTGTATTCTTTTTCGGGCAACCCACCGTCTTCTGCTTTTTTGTTGAAAGCCTCTAGTTGTTTGTTTAGATTATTTAAAGTACTTATGGTAGACGGTACGTTAGTATAATTTTTCATCTCAGCTTCCACTTCATCATATTGATCTTTCCAAAACTTCTTAGCTTCGTCAATTTTAACTTTTTGCTCTTTTATTTTTATAGCATTTTTTTCTAGTGTAGTCTCTGCTAATCGCGTTTCGTTAATAGATTTAGTTAACTTAGGGCCATAAACCGGTTCGCCACCCCCATCTACACCAATAGCAATTTGTTTTTGATAGTCTAGTATATCTTGATCAGTTTTTTCTTTATCGTCTGATATTAAAATACCATCAGTAAACGTGTCGCTTTGCTCCTCAGCTTGCTTTCGTAATTTTCTTGCAATATAATCAGCTCTATAATCTCCAGCAGCCAACTCCATTGCTTGAGCCATAATTTCTTCTTCCGAAGTTCCTTTGCCCAGGTTTTTTAGTTGTTTTTGTGCTTTTTTGTAATACTCAGCGTACTTTGACTCGTTGTTGTTTCTTTGCTCTAAGTTATGAGCATTAGCTCTTTTTTCATATTCTTTTGCTTCTTTGGTACTAGACGTAATATTACCTTGAATATAAGAATCACCACCATCCCCGTCTCCAATCATAGCATTTTGAGGTAGAGTTGTTTGTGTTCTTGGAGGTGTAGGAATTCTTTTTTTAGTTATAGCTAGGTATGTATCCATACCTTCTTTAATTAACTTATTATTTTCTTTAACCTCATCTCTAGTTGGTCGGTAAATTTCCATTACCTCTGATTGGTGAAGATCTTCTCCGTCTTCATGCCGTTGTTTTTGTGTTTGGATGTGGTCGTTGTAAAACTCATCTGGAACCTCTTCCTGCTTAACAGGTTCAACTCTTTCTTTACCAGTAGGTCCTTCAAGCGTTATTTTTTGCCAACCTGATTTAAAATCGTCACCTTCCCCGGCTGTAACATATCGGTAAGAAACTTCTGGTGGTGGTTCTTCTTCATCTTCTTTCTTTTTTAACAAACCTTTGAGTTCAAAATTTTCAGAGTTTGTTAATTCGTTTACATCTTTATCTTCTCCAAAAATATATTCATCCTTAATAAATTTAGCACCATCGTTTTCTTCAAGAAATCTTTTCTCGCTATTAGGCCCGACTCTATGTTCGTTTCCTTGTGCGTCTATATATATTTTTATTTTAGGCATATACTAGTTTTCGTAGTTAGACTTTGGGTTGTCTTTTTTAACTATATTAGCTTTTTCTTCCTCCATTTTTTTAAGCTTAGCTTTTGTCATACCTGTTGGATATACAGAACCATCAAAAGTAAAGTGCATTAAACCGTCTTCAGCTGCTTTAGCTTTATCCATAGCAAACCTTTGTTTAGTAAGTTCTTTTTGTTTTAACCTCATTATTTCCAATCTACCCTCTTCGTAACCCATACCCTTCCACCATGCGTTTTCTATTCTGTAAGTGTAATATTCTTTAACTAAAGTTCTAAGAAGTTTCATATCAAAAAATGGACTATCAACATTACAAATAGCATCAACAAGTTTTAATTTATCCATTGGACTAATTTCGTCGTACCAATAATTTTTATCCTCAGGACCAAGATCTGTGTTAAATTTCATGGTTTCAAAATCAAAACCCCCGTAGTTTAAGTTTTCAATATTAGGATGTTCGTATAAATGACGTCTAAAGCTACTACCATCTTTTAATAAGTGTGTATCCCAACAAAATTGAGCTACTAATCTATCTTGTGTTTTAGTTGCGCTACCATCATTGCTACCAAAAAACATATCCATTTTGTAGTTTATGCCTCCTAAATCAATTTTAACTACAGATTTCGCGTCTCTAGCTTCAACGGCTTTTTCAGAATATTCTTGAACGTACCCAATATACTCCATAGCTCTATTAGCATTGATCCAGTGAACATTTTTATTACCAGCAGTAACACTCACAAGCACGTGCTCACCTGAGAAATTTTGCACTATACCGTAACACATGTCTTCTATAACCGGATCGTTATAAGCATCAACCTTACCGCTAGCAACATCTTCCGCTGTAGCATGTACTATTGTTAAACTTGGATTTTTACAATATAACTGAGTACCAAAACTAAGTTGTTGTTTTGATCCAGATTTAGAAACAAAACTATCTGGTCCAAAATGATTTTCATAAAAAATTTGAGTCTCTTCTCTATACCTATTCATCGTAGTTTTACACATGGCTAATTTTTGCTTAACAATACCTTGTGTTTTGTTATCCTCCTCTGTGAGAGCTTTATATAATGTTTCTTGATATTCTACTAGCTGTTTATGTAAAGAATCTGTGTATTTTTGAGCGTTACCAACACCCTCAATACCAACCTCCATAATAACAGCGTTGTCACCTAGTTCTTCCTTTTGACTATCCATTAGTAGTTGGTCTGTAGCTTTTCTAGCCTGCATGACCTCGGGTTCAATAGCTAAAGCCTCTTGTTGTATTTCCTCCCAATTTTTACGTCTAGCGGCTTCAGATAGTATGTCCATTCCAGCAGACATCATACCTTTATGTGCTTGTGCTTGTTCTTCTCTTATTTGCTTAAGTGGTGATGGTTTTACTTTTTTCATGTCTACATCTATTAAATTATAATCTACTTTATAGTAACCATTTTCCGCTATAGTAACAGCGTTTTGTTTGCCTAACCTTAAAAGATCTTGAGCCATAGTACCACTCCAGGTTTGTTTATCACCTATGTAATTAAAGTGGTATATTGGTATTCCAGAGTGAGAGTGTTTAACTTTCACTATGTTTTCTTTTAATCTTTCATCACTAAACAAACCACCAAGGAATCCTTTATCTTTAGGCGCATTTGCTTCAGCGCTTTGCATTTGTACTTTCCTCATCTGCATATCCATTTGTGTAGTTGCTTTACCAATCTCTTTATCAGTACTCCACATACTGCCCTCACCTTTTAGTTTTTGAACATCCATCTCACCTTGCGCTTCAGCCATTTGCAGATTAGTAGCATTTTGCGCTTCTGCCATTTGAAGTTTAGACGCCTCACCAAGTCTTGACGCTTGTAAAGCTTCGTCGGCACCAAGTATTTTGTTTTGCATATCCATTTCTGCAGAACGCTTTTGAGTATCAAGCCTCGATTGCTCTCCAGCTTGTGCCATGAGTATTTTGCTACCTTCACCAGCTGTAGCCATGTTTATTTTTTCCTCGGCTTGCGCTGCCATTTTTTGATTCTGTGCCTCTTGAGCGCCAATAGACGCCGATGCTTTTTGAGCTTGTAAAGCACCTTGGTTAGCCATTGATTGAGCTAAAGCCGCAATACCAGATCCACCAGCAGCTCCAGACATTTGCGACAATATATTAGCTTGGTTCTGTTGGTTTTGTTGAGCTTCAAATTCAGCTTGTTGAGTATTAACAGTTAAATCTTCAAAAGCATTTTCCATGTCTTCAAACTCATTCTTCATGCCTTCATAAGCATTTTTCTGACCAGCAAAAGCATTTTTCATTTTACCCTCGTAAACGTTTTCAGCTTTATCATAAACATTATCCATGCCAGCCATTTTATTTTCTAAACCAGCATAAGCGTTTTGAGCGTTAGCGTAAGGATTTGAAGTGTCTATGTTGTCCAAGTTTTTAGTCATCTTGTCTAAAGCCTTCATAGAGTTTTTCATATCTTTCCCAGCCTTCTTTCTTCCGCTATTATCTCCGAACAAGAAATTCCCTACTTTCTTAAAAAATCCCATATTATATTGTGTGTTTGTTGTTCATATTATTACAGTTTTTAACTTTTATTTACTACTTTCTGAAAAATTGGCTGCAGTAGCAAACATTTCTGCTGGTAAAGTACTATAGTTTCTATATTCTACTTGGGCATAATAACCTAGTATTCCAGAAGAGTTTGCTCTATCGTCTTTCGTAAAAAACATGTAGTAGTCTAAAATATTTCCAGTCCAACCAAGTTGTGTATTGGGCGTTCCATTATTATATCCAGAATAGGTATCTATTGTTATAACATTATTATCATGATCAACAGCTAACACGTTCGCGTAAGGAAATGGCCTTGTATTTATATTTGTTACGTGGTTTCTACCCGATTGCCCGTTGTCAATTAAAGTAATATACATTTGATCGGTTACCTGAACCGACACGTTTATATCAAAATTAAATGATAGATTTAAAATTGCCATATTATAAGGATGTTAAAGTTAAGAAATTAAGTAATTTTAAATTATAAGTATTGTTAGCTTCTCCAAAAACCATTGTACCTATATTCATCGTACCCTTGACGCTTCTACCATCACTAGGTCCAAGACTTATTTTTGCAGTCATTGTAGAGGATTCAGTATCTCCAGCTATAACACGGGTATTACTCCAATCGTTTTCTATAACCGTACCACTACTACCAGCGGAAAGAAGCGTTGTTTTATCACCACTAGTCCAAGCTGTAAACTCAGTGCCAGGCGTTGCCGTGAGAGGTTGTCTAGCTATAGCTATACTATAACCAGCTGGAGCGCTAACTTTAAACGTAACGACTTTTCCGGTAGTAGACGTTCCTAAATCACCCGGACCAAACACAAGGTTTTCAAATGTAGTTGAGAAACTACCCGTGGTATCAAGCCCAAATGTTATTGTAGCTGCCTTGGCAACTTTAGTCGCTTCCAATATATCAGTTTTACCTGTTGTTTCTAAGTTTGCTAACTCAACTGATTGTATTTTTGTATGATCTATTGGTATGTCCTTTATAAGTCTATCAGAATAAGAGATCGCGCCGGTTGATCTTGGTACTTTTACACTAGCCAAATACTCACCATATGTGACACCCATTCTTGGTCGTGGTATTACAGCTTCTAACATACCACCACCCTCCTCGTAAGCACCTGTTTTAAAGTTATATGTTTTAAAATTTGAATCTTGAAGCATTAGTTTAAATGGTGTTCCAGGAACTCCTTTGATTCTAATTTTTCTAACACCACCACTAGGTCCAATTTTACGCCCAGCATCAAAAGAGTATATTTGAAAATTTGATTCTTCTTGTACACTTTCATTACTAGACCCATAAGTTATTGTAGTTGCTGCTTGACTATAACCTTGTGGTATTTCACTCATTACAGGAGCTGATTCACTACGTTTAATTTTACGACTATTAGTTGAGAAAGTTATACTTTCAACCTCATCATAATCAAGAATCTCTACAGGAGAAGTATAATACACCTTAAACTCAACTGTTCTTTTTGTTGATTTAGTTACAACATCAAACCTTTCTTTGTTTTTATTTATAATAAAACTTGGTTTTCTATCAAACTCACTTCCATTGACCACTACAAAGCGTCTAGTAAATATTAACGTTTTTTTACCTAATTGATTTTTAACTTTATAGGTGGTTTTACCCGCAATTTTACTAATTGGAAAGTTAGTAATATGCGTAGTTATAATATCACTATTACCCCCAATGTGCTCGCTAATCTCTACTTCATGATGAGTTGCTCTAACTTTAACACTAATCGGTAAATCTATAACATTGTTATTGTCGTTGATTTGGTCAACGTTTAATACCACCACAGCTATAACGAAGTCTTTTTCTTTTTCAAAATCTATACGAGCAACACCTTTTGGTAAATATCCTACTGAAAAATCTTCAGGTTGTATTTTGTACCCTGTTTTAGGTAAAATTAAAACCTCAACAACGTTACTTTGTTTACTTACAGCGCTTGAAACTTGGTCTATTATAACGTTAAGGTTTTTTAATTTAGCTCTAAGTATCACGCTTTTAATCATAATTTAATTTTTATTCGTTAATATGTACAATATGTTCCGTCATCAAAACAATTCGCATCATCATAATTAGTAGCCGCTTGCCCCCAATTAGGAGAATCATATGGATCACCATTAGCAAATACTAAGTATCCATTATCCATACAGCCACACCTAAAGCAACAACTTCCATCATCACACTCAGCATTTGGATCGTAGTTACACGCCGTTGGATCTGTACACCCATTAGGTGGAAGATTTAATTTACACTCAGGCTCAGTATCGTAACCCGTACCATCTCCAGGATCATAACAAGCACCATTACAATCAGCGATAAGTGTAGCGGGATAAGTACAACTACCATCATCCATATCAGCGTTAGCATCATAGTTGTCTGCAAGTATATCCATGCAACCAGCATAAAGACAGCTACCATCATCTTGATTAGCTAAGGGGTTATAGTTCCCCGCAGTAGAATCTGTACAGCCAGAAACATCCTCGCATCCACTCTGTAAACACTCGTCTTCAGTAGAATAATCTCCACTAATAACTTCTGTACAAGTACCGCTAATACAATCGAACTCAGGTGTAGCCAACCAATACGTTTCCGCAAAACCTAATCCCTGTAAAGAAAAAGCCCCAGTATCTAATTGATCATCTTGAGTAGCGGCTCTTCCAAAATTACTACCACTAATGATTCCGTCGCCAGCCGGTTGTAAATCATAAGAATCATTGTGCTTCCAAGTACCGTAACCTCTTATAAAGTTATACCACTTGTTTTCTTTATCCATAAACTCACGAACTTTTCCTACTTGCATATCCGTGTTTAAATGATACGCATACCAACCTGACTTCTCTATATTGTCATAATAAACCTGACCAACATTTTGGCCTTCTATTATATTTTCATTATCTGGTCTAAAAATAGTTTTAGCTTGACTACCTTCGTAGTCTAGAGTTTTAAATCTTTTTACAGTTCCTTGACCTTGATTAAAAAGCACTTTAATCATTGAGTAGTTATCATCGATACTATAAAAATTATTTCTAGGTGTTGTAAACACTATGTGACCAGTAACACCTAAACTCGATTGCATGATAGAACAGTTTTTGCTAACCACAACATCACACTTACCACCACCACATTGAACACTTGTCACAACAGTATCTATTGGCACGCCATTACCCGTAACGTTCATACCAACGAGTATTGACCCTCTAGAGTTATCTTGAACGCTAAAGGAGTTGGAGTTAACAGTGGGATACGGGGGTAATATTAGACGGGAAACTCGTATATCTAAATTATGTTGCCATGTTTCAGCAATACCTGATGGATCTTTTAATTGGTATGATACTCCCCAAGGATCTAAGGCTGCTTTTTTACCATATTCATTAGATGGGAAAGTGTAGTATATGTTTTTATGACTAATACCTCCTTGAGTTATAAAGGATTTAAAGCTCACCCAACCTTTTCTAGCTTCAGTAAAACTTAAAGTATATGCTTTATCTCTTTTATCGATGTCTTCAGTTTCAACTGTAATATTGTATTGATTTTCTCTATCATCATAACTACCTATAATAGAGGTTGCAAACCTTAAGTTATCTTTAAACCAATTTTTCATGCCCTTATCAGATATGTTTGTGATACCATCCCTAGATAGTCTTAAAATAGCTCCCCTTGCTTTATCCGCAAAATAAACTCTATAAGATTCTGACGCAAACGATTCTGGATTTCTTGATATACCGTACTCCCCGGTAAAAGGTTTTGCTTGTCCAAGAACTTTATTTGTTGATGTAACGTTAGTGTTTCCATCAGCATTAAATAAAGCATCTTTGTTCGCAAATATTCTAAATACTTTATTCTCGCAAAAAGTAACTAAATCAGTGTCTCTAGTGAAAAGCTTTTGTATACTACCGTTAACTGGGTTTAAGTCTTTTGTTATCGGTTCGGCTTGTATAAATTGGTTTGTTCTATTTACACCACTAGTAGAATTGTATATACCAGAGAATATTAAACCACTACCCTTTCTCTCCTCTTCATACTGCTCAGCTAGTGGCATTGATGCTTTGACACCTTTGTCTATAGTAACAGCATTAAAATCATCTTTAATTCTATTGCTTTCTACTCCAGTACTATAACTGTAACAATTAAAATATTTAAGTTGTCTTCTTTTATTATGTGTACTTGAGTCAACTCTATAAACAGTAACCCCAGCTGCTCCCGTTGGATTACCTAAAGCCTCAACTATAGTTGTGTTTAATTCCTCTAGATCCTTACCAGCCCCATAATAAGTACCTTCACCCCTAAATGAAAACCTAACATCAGTTCCTAATGGTAGTATATAGTCATCACCTGCACCACAACCACCACAATTGGTATCGTTATATCCGAGTGTGGTATTACCATCCTCAATAAAAGCAGATCCCCCCGCACTCCATCCGTGACTCCTTAACCAAATAACATCGTTTTGAACAGCGCAAACTTCAGACGAGTTTATTGCACCACCTAAACCAACAGGGTATAGTTGTGCTCCCACCGGGATAACCTCTTCTCCTCTGTAACCGTAGTCATACCAATTAGCGTTAAAGGGATCCGATTTATCTGGTTCCGCTGCAAAATCATTATCATATCTGTACCTATCTATTGTAATAGGATATGATGGGCTAGCCGCGTAATATATATCTAAACCAACGTCTTCTAATGGTTCTGTTTCCCAAACAGCTGGATTAGTACTCATCTCAGATTCGTCCTCTCCTTTATATGGAGTTATAATCTCTATTGTAGTTTCGTTTAAACCTCTTTCATGTAAACCCAAATACGCATCTGGATAATGCTCAGTATAAAAAGTGTTATCTAAACTTCTAGGTTGATCAGTTAACCTCACATCTGAGCCTGATGGTACGTTACTTGTTTCCACTTGCCCCACAAACCCACCGCCAGTAATATAATCTAAAGTCGCACCACTCAAAGCGCCACTTCCAGCGGTGGCACCACTCCCATTACCAGCATCAGTATTCCAATAACTATTAATATTATAGAGATCCATGTCGCCCGCTGGTGCTGCGCTTGTTGGTGTTGCCCCAGTATGAACTGAAAACACACCACCACCAATAGACTGATTATATTTGTGCCTACCATTCTTTCCATTCCACACCCCGTCCTTATCAACGTGGTTTGTTATAGGGTGAAATGATGATGGACCTTCTTGACCTATAAGTTTGTCTAGTGTCAACGTAAATCTTATTCTTTTATTATAAGGAGCTCCACCTGTTTCTTTTTTATCTTTACTGAACAAATCTGATATAAAGGCTATCCCACCACCAAGTGGAGATGTTTCTTTTTTTCCTCCCCAAGGTGGCGTTCTTTGATACCCCATCTCCGCTCCACCAATAGACACACCAGCATTAGCGGGATCTTCTATACCCCAAATTCCTTGTGGAGCTTCGTAGTTGTAAATATCTGTTTGAGCACCAACATCTACTATGGTGTAAATAATTTGATCAGGATCTTGTTGAAATCTAAATTGTGTACCAATAGTTGACATTGCGTCTGCAAAACCAACTTCACTTCCTTGGTGCATTTTCATTAACTCAAGATGAGAGTTTTTTCTATTATACTCACGCTCACTACCAATACCCCAATAAGATAAATCCATGTAACTAACATTACCATCATCCCATATACCATTTCCAGAATATCCTTTTGCGGCACCAGCTTTATCAATAAACCATCTATTAGGATGGAATCTACCTAAAGGCCATTCAGGTAAAATATCATCTCTACCTCTCCATAAGTTATACCAATCACTTTTTAACTTATCAATAGTTGAAGTTGTCCATGTTGGTTGGAAGTTATTTGCCCCACCTCCAGAATGTGCGAGTGTAGTGTTTAACGTTTGAATAAAGTCTGATTGATCACCCCATATAGCTGGCACGGCAAATGGGTTTGCGCCTGCTAAATAAGAGTTGTCAGCCCAGGTTGTACCTGGGTCATAGGGGTTTGATTGGTTTTGATTAAAAGGATCACAAGCTGTTATATCTAAAATATGATTACTACCAAACCCGTTAAAAGAATAACCACTATTACCACTAGTATTTTGATAAGGAGTATCATTAACAACAAGTGCTCCAATAAGCGTAGCATAATTCGGAAGCGCAGCATCAAATAGCATGTATGGATTCCACATATCAGGCATTTGACTTGGCCAATCGTGCGTACGGCCCCTATAATCTTCGTCTGGGTCAGTAGTATCATTACATTTAAGTGGAGTGTCTTTAAAGTATTTATCACCCGATCCATTAAGCCAATCAATATATGTATTACGCCAATAGCTCCTCCCCTCATCTTTATCGCGATAAGCCCCATCAGTAACATCTCCAGGTCCAATAGGCCAAGAAGCAGCGCCAGGTCTACCAATATCATCCTTAAACTGCTGAGGATTATCTATAGGTGATCCTATTATACCATGACCACCTGCAAAATTACCACTATCATATGTAGCGCTTTTATTAGCGTGATGCTCAGAGAGACTACTTATTTGCAGCGGTCCGGATCTCCACCTAAATAAATTTCCAGTAGGTTGACTAGATACACTAATCCAAGGGGAGCCGGATGGGTGGTTCGCTACCTCTCCAGCACCCGCAATAGCTGGTGGAATGTAATATTTAGAATCGTTATTCCAGTCTTGCACCCCGGGGTGACCAACGCATAAATATGATATATTTTTAGTTTGTAAAACTTGATATTTTTGAGAAAAATCTTGTTGAGGATTTATTATGTTTTGTTGTATATTATAGTCTCTTAACACTTTAACAAAAAATCTTCCTTCAAATTGAGCCTTATCTTTAACCTCTTTTGTTCTAACCTCTAAAGATAAACCTCTATCAAGCTCGTTGTCCGCTGCTTGGGTGAAGGGAGTGCCGCCTGTCGATAAACCAGTGTAAGCGTCCGGTTTGCAAAAACCAGCGTCATCACCAAGCGCTTTTTCTAAACTAACTCTAACTAACTGCTCTAATTGTCCTGCAACTTCAACCTCTGTTGATACTTCGTTACCATCAGCATCTGTAACTGTTTCAGTATATGTTTGAGCTGGCGCGCCTATGTATTCTACATTAGCTATATCATACCAACGTGTTTTGTTTGTGTTATCTTGTACTCCAGCTTGATATGCGGACGCTTGTCCCTCGCTTTGTACTATACGAATTTGAGCACCATCCTTGCTAGATAGTTTTTTAAACACAGATTGATCCCAATACTCGGCATAAACATCAAGATACATTCTAGCTGGCAACGGTAAACCAGTTGGATAAAACATACCGCAATCCCAAGTTCCTAAATCACCCCACCCAGGAGGAGGCAGCGTCATAGGTAAATTACCCCAGTATTTAAGATCTGTTTTAATAAACGTTGGGGCATTATCTTTTATAGATAAAACTTTATATTTAGTTGTATCAGCTGTAAATACATTTGAATCATGCTGTTTCTTTAATATCAAAGTTGTTCTGTCTGATATTTTGTTTCTTTCTACAGAAGGAAAAGACAACCATACCCCACCATCCTCAGCGTCATACCAACGATCCATTGCTAGATTGTAGTATTCGTTAGATGTTTCTTTTATATAAAAAGTATATGACTCAGCCCAATGAGGCGCTGGAGACTCCATTTGAACTCTAATTCTATTTATGAATTTAGCAAAACTTTTATCAAGTTTAATAGAACCGCTTTTAGCCGTTAACACGGGTGTTTCTCTACCATACTTATCCCTATAAACAATACCAAGCTGATAGGTACGCATGGATTTTAAAGATTTAGCAGGTTCTCCTGGTTTAGGATTTGCACTATTCCAAGAACGGTCCGAACTTTTAATACTCGTGCTAAACTCAGGTATTACTTCTTCATTGTTTGAAGATAATAGGTTATAATTTTGAATGTAATTTGCAAATATTAATCTGTTAGCAGTTATTTCTTGTGCTAAAGCATATCTAGGTACGTTATCCCAAGGTCTTAACATTTGATTAGACGGTACTACTTTGTGTATTAACTCAGAACTTATTTTATAATTCCCCTTGTTTCCACCAGTACCAGGTGTTTGCCAGTAATTCAAAAGAGCGCTAGCACCAGGGGGATCGTCTTCTTTGAATGACGCTACAGTATATACGCTTGGCGAGTTAGATTCTTTGTACAATAAGTCAACTTGAATAACATCTTTAGGTATATCTTTAGGAACAAAATCCTTTATTCTTAAAGATCTTAACGCATTCTCCATACCTAGGTTATATCCTTTTTTAGGAAGATAGTCGTATGTTTCTGGTAAGAAAGCAACTTCAGACCAAGGGCTAAACACAGAATACTCACCATCTTCATACTTATATCTATAAGCAAACTTAGGGAATTTGTGCTTAAATATGGCTGGATTTTGAACTAACCTAACTTCGTATACATCATTCCCATGTATACCATCTATAGGAAAATTACCAGTTATACTTATTATTGTACCCGTTATGTACTGCGCTTGTTGATCCCCAACCCAACCCCAAGACGAGTTAACCCCAGGCTCAGTACCTAGTCCATAAATTGTTGTTGTACCCACGTTAGCGTAATCTGTAGCAAGAAGCATCGGAAAATCTGGGGAACTAGAATCGTGAAAAACTCTATCTATAGATAATCTACAAACAGCTTTTTTAGAGTCTCCCCATTGATTTTGAAATATGTGTTCTACAATTACATGGTCATTAATCTCCCAGTCCTCACTATTAACAGATATATCTATAGGTATAACAACTTTGTCTCCTGATTTTTTTTGTTCTTTATTAGGGTGGAAAAAGGTACTTATATCAGCACCATCATTACCAGTACCATACTTATCTTTCTTTGAGTTGGCCCAAGCTATAGCGCCAGCTGGGGTTACTGCCTCGCCACCACCATCCCAATCACGGAAGTTCTTAGATTGCCACATATCTGCACCGGTAAAAACTCCCTCTATAGTACCGTAATCACCAGACCCTGCAGATCCATAGCCATCCCCTGCTGGATCACTTACGGTCATCACTTCTTCTTCAAACTTATACATCTCAAGTCTTGGAGGAGCTGTAGGTCCTTTTCTTATAACTGATAAGTGCTTTTCAAGAACAAACGCTGGTCTACATATTTCGTCAAACTCCGGACAATCTACAATTGGCGCTTCTACGCCTGCTCTTTTTAAAGGTGAATTTTTAATCAATTTATTCATATTTTGAATTATTAAGCGGGTATAAAACCACAATTAGCATCGCAATTTGCTAGGGTAGTGTTACTGAGTGGATCCACCTCACACGAACTGGTGGCACTCGGGTTATAATTACCATAACATCTACACCCACCGGTATGCATTGTAAGGACCATCGAAAGGTAACCAGCAGTAGGGCCGAAGAAATAAGGTGTTGCTGGGGAAACAATGGCCACAATTTGATCAAAGGTCATTGAGTAGGTTACTTCAGGGACTGGGATTTTGTTAGCACCGTTTTGATTGTTCCAATCAGTCACGTAATCAGATCCATTCGCCCAACAAAAATAATTCCCATCAAACACCGTTTTTCTAAGACCGTCGACAAGTTCGGTGTGATTGGCAAATACAATATCAGCTCCCGGAGAGGTTAATAATCCATCATATGGATCAGGACTTGGTGGAACACCAACCGCTCCATTGTAATATTGAAGCGTTTTTTGAGGAGCATATTCTTTAGAAACGGTAGAAGGATTCCCCAGGAAATTCTGTTCAGTATTTTCATTATTACCGGTCGCCGTTTGCAGCCAAGCCTGAGTGTGGATATTTTGATAATTTGTGACGCGAGCAAATACCCCATCAAATTGGTTGTTTTTAAAGTGTATACCTTTAATAAACCTTTTCTCAATATGCGAACTTGCATCTATGGGATAATTACACCACGTATCTACATATTGGGCTTGTGGTGCTCCTATACTATATTGCCAAACATAATGATAATCACTATATTCTTTAGTATTATTATTAATTCCACTAAACCAATTCATCAAGCCTACTTCTTCCGACCCACTCGTTCCACTCCACCAGTTATTTGAGTCAAAAATATCTGTGCTACCAGCGTAATTATTTGGGGCTATAAGGTTATTAGGATCATCACATTGATCACCAGCAGCTGGAGCATAACCCGGCGGATAACAAGTGTACCCGTATTGACAACTGCCATCATCTGTATTTGCAAGTGGATCATAATTATATGCCATATCATCCGTACAACCTAACTCAGTATAAATACACGAGCCATCATCAACAACAGACACCGCGTTAAAGTTTATTGCAGTTGAATCAGTACAACCACAAGCGTCTTCGAAACAACTACCATCATCATAACAATTATCTGGGTTGTAGGTACAATAATGTGTGTCTATATATCCGTCTTCACCCGGTTTCCTGTCATTTTCATCTGTTATAAGTGTGGCATCCGTGCAACCAACAAGTAGACAACAACTATTATCATCGTATAATGCTAGTGGATCATAATTTATAGCTAAAGGATTTGTACATCCTACTATAGGGCAAAAAGCCTCATCTTTTAAACAATCTTCTTTTAAACCATCGTCTACAATTAACAATGTGGGTTGGTTAAAATCATCTATTTTATCTTGACTTGTTCTACCTATATCGAATCCATGCACGATACCCGTGCCATCATCAAACCCTCTTTCGGAATTAGATATAGAACCTATTTTTCCTCTTTTAATATTTACTTTTTTAGGTTCTGAAAAGTTATCAGTCCAAAATATCATTCCATCTATAATATTAATACCGGTAATCGCATTATCAGGAGAAAAGTTTAAATTTCTATCGCCTGTAAAAGTTATCTCATCTCCAACGCCGGTATTGTCATAACAATCTGGCGGGTTTGGTACAAACACAGGTTTGGATAACGATAATACTCCGGTTTGATAATCTATATTTTCAATAGTAACACCCTCGCTTGCTAATATACCAGGGTGGCCTAGTTGTGGTTTAACCGTGACTAACATACCCCATCTTAGGTAATTAACTTTATTTAAAGAAACTGTTATTTCAGATTTGTTTGAACCAAGACAAATACAACTGTGGGCTACTATTGTATCTGTTACTTTAAACACATCAACCATAATAGCATGCTCTTTGTCTTCCCAAGAGGTTTTTAAGTCCTTACTAGTATCGTATTCAATTATTCTATCCACCCACAAACCAAAACTTGAATTTGGTGTGTGCACAAACCTATAAAGCATATCTGTTTGAGCGTCTATAATCTCAGCTATATGGTAATTATAACCAACGTGTTCATCACCAAATCCCCCTCCTTTACTATATGTAGTTGAAGATGCTGCTGATGTAACTTTAACGTTACCTAATATGTTTTGAGCCGCACCTACGTCAGAATCTTCTGAAGTTGCAACACCTATATTTAATGCTTCTCTATATTGACCGTTTGGTAAGATTCTTTCATCAATATCTTTCTCCATCCTACCACCGGTAAAGGTACGTTTTAATTCTGGCATATTTTAGTGATCTAAAAATTTAGATTTTCCTCTCATTATTTGAGAAATTTCCTCAATTTTAATATTTGACAATCTTATTTTTGCTTTTCTAGTTTCAACCGACCTCTCTTGTTTTAATCTTTGTACTATTGGTGGTGGAACATCTGTTCTTGCTTGTGCGCACCCATAAGCTATATGTTTATACATTGCTTCTTCTGCGAATTTATGAACTATAGCCTCTCCATATTCTCCATGATGATCGCTTAGGTAGTGTAGTATTATATTTTTACCAGCTAAATCAGAGCTAAAATGTATTTTACCATTAGAGTGGTTTATAAAGAAACTTCCATTTGATTGAGCATACTGTGGATCTAGCCCTCTACGTTGGCCAGAATTATTAAAGTAATTATCGTGATCAACACCTTGAGACGCAGTTTGGTTTGCGTTTATGCTAGTAGATTGACCTGATGCTGACTTATATTTACCCCAAGTAGTTGAACCTGATATATCATCAAAAGAAACATATTTAGCAATTTTTGAATTTGTATAAGATTCTTGTATTTTTTTGGTTGGTTTAGATAGGTAAAATTCAGTTGTAAAGTTACCTACGATTGGTGGTTTTCCTACAATAGCAACATCTGTTATTGTTGTTCCTGGTTGCATTCCTATATGAAAAATTTCCATACCATCCTTTAAAAAGGGTTCGGTAATTTGCTCGCTATTTTGAGTAACTCCAGGTCCGTTATAATGCAAGTAATTTGAGTTTAATCTAAACGGGCCAGAATAATCCGCTTGCAAAACGTACGCGCCTGAGATAAACTTAGTTCCATAACCATCTTCCAACTCGAACCTATTAGAGTGCGTATATTTTCCACTTACTTTATCTTGAATTAACATAGCTGGCCCTTGTTGTTGGGACTCAAGGGATTTTGCTAGCTTGTAGTTTCCATCGCTGTCCTGCTGGATAGTGTTATGATTACCCGTCTTACTTGTTGGGTATATAATGTGCTCAATTCCTTTGCCATCACTCCAAGTTATTTTTGTATAGTTAACATAATCATGAGGCAAACGCATTTGTAATGATGGTGGTAATATTATTTCTTGTGTTTTGCAAGATTTTAATGTATCATAAGACAGTTCTTGTAACGCACGATGTGCGTGATAATTAATATCACCATCCAAAACATTAGCTAGAATCTTATTCTCACCAACATAGACAGCGGTAAAATTAGCTATAATTTCTTTTATATCTATATATTGGTAGTTACCTAAAAGATCTTGATCTTCATTGTAATAATCAGAATGCTTATCGCTACCTTTCCCGCCTCTTGCTCTGTCTGTTGCCATATCTATTTATTTTCTTGTTGTAAGTTCGTTTGATCTTCGCTAGATGATGCTTGGAATAAAGACGGGTCTTCTATTGCAATACCAGCTAGTTTTAATATTTTTATAACTAAATCAGGTTGTTCAGAGTGGTGTAACTGAAAGTGTTTACTAGTTCCACCGTTGTAAATCGCTTCTTCGTTAACAACAACGTAACCCCAATAAACCAAATCGGGTCTTCCATCTATAACTTCAATGCTAACGTCAGTAGCATAATCAGCATCAGGTATTGGTGCGCCAAACTTCCACACTTGAATCTTAAAAGCGTTTTCCCTGAAAAAAAACACCTCACCTTGATTCTGATTGTGCCAATGGGACGCGGCTAAGTTTCTCAGTTCCTCTGGACCGCTAACCTCTCTCATCTCCCTATTTATTCCACCCTTGTTATATATTAGTTTTCCATTATTCCCAGCGCCGCCAGTACCACCTGGTATAATACCACCAACACCTAAACTTTCTATAGAATACCAATCCCTCACCTTGGTCATTATATGTGATACAGAATCTCCAATCTCAAAAGACTTAGGTCTTTTTTCTCTAAAAGCATTTATATCATAAAAGTATTGCTCAAAAATATCTTGTTGAGCTTGGTTGGCGAACAAATTAAACTCTTGAGGCGTTATGTATCCTCTTTGCTCTTTGTTAGCTAAGGCTTGTACTGTTTGATATACTGTATCTATATTTACCATTTTTTATTTTTTATAAGGAACTGCTTTATTTAATGCCTGCCTTCTTTTGTTACATCCACAACCTTTTTTACCAGCCATTTTATTTCCAAATTGAACTAGACTTTTTATACCAGTTGCTTTTGTAAATTTTTCTATTGAGTCTCCTAAACCCTTTGATTTTTCTTTCATAAAATTAAATTTTAATAAATGGTCGCCCCGAAGGGCAACCATATTATTTTGTTATTGATTTAATCTTTTCTCTATATTAGAGTAGATTTCCATACCTTCATCAGTTTTAAACCAATGTGCTAACGCAGTGTAAGGATGCTCGTCAAATGGTATAACCATTAATTTTCTTCCGTTACTACCCCATAAGAAGTTTCTTTGATCAGAAGATAATCTTAGTATTCCAGCTTCAACAGCTTTAATACCAAAGTTTCTTAACATTACATTCTCGTCATCCGCTAACTCTAAGAAGAGTTTAGGGTTGTTACGAGCAAATACTAATAAATCTCTTTTAAGTTCCTTAGAACTCAAACTAGATACCTCAGATCCTCTCTCTACACGCATAATAGCTTCAGCCATATCTATATCAATATTTCTAGCAGCTACTAACGCATCAACTTGAATATTTAATACATCGATTTCATCAGCAGCTATAGCGGAAGGTTGAAATTCGTAATATACTTGATCTCTATTAGGATGATATAAAGATAATAATTTCTGTAAAACCGTTTGTTCTCTTGGAACAAACAAACTTCCACCTCTAAATACAATATGCTCTAATCTTTGATCTCCTTTCATTTCATCAACAAACGAAGTTTTTTGATTTTGACAATACTTAAGTTCTCTTTCATAACCTTTTTCTTCATCAAAATAATAAATATTAGCAGATTTAATTGATCTTGATAATGGTTTGTCTCTTCCTTTTAGATAGTAAATTCTATCTTTTATTTCCCATTCATTAGTGGGTTTAATTCTTTCTCTTGCTTTTGGTTCTTCAACTACAGTTTCTTCAAAAAATTCTGTAACTGTTTCTTCCATTGTTTCTATTTGAGTTTCTACCTCAACTTTTTTTGTTTTTTTTGCCATAATATAATATATAATAAAATTAATAAAAATAAAAGGACCGAGGCCGAAACCTCGGTTCTTTTAAATAATTGTGTGCCTATTTCATTAACATGAAATTGTTAGCACCTTGAGTAACTAAACATCTCTCAGAAAGCATGTGGATTTGCATTGCATCTAAAGCAGATGTAGCAGCACCAACCGAACCAGTAGTCCAAGTTTTCATTTTTCTGTCATCAGTTTGAGAAGCTCTATAACGAACATGCAAGAAAGGTCTCTTAAGATTCTTTCCTAATTGTTGGTCATAAACAGTAGAAGTTCCAGCAGGAACAATCACCCCTCTGATCGCGTTAGCGCCAGCGGTATCATTAATACCTCCTCTAGTAGCTTTGTCGTTTAAGTATCTAAAGTCAGATTTGTAGAAGTCATAAGAACCTCTTCTGAAACCAGAGAAACCTAAATTAAGCGCCATGTCTTCTGAGTTGTTGAATACTCCGTAAGAAGTACCACCAGCTCCGTAAGAATTCATAGAAGCTAACATGTCATCCATCGCTAACGAAGTAGCTCTGTTTACAAACATCATGTTTTCTTCAATAGCACCTTGCTTATCAAATTCAGCTAAGATAGCGTCAAATTCAGCTAAATCAGTAGCTGCATTAACACCAGTAACACCTGAAGTTAAGTTACCTCTATCTTCGATAGCTGCAAACAAACCTTCAGTTCCAACTGTAGAACCAGTTGCGTTTCCAAGCCATGCATCAACTCCTTGAGCAGCACCAGAACCACCAGCACCGAAGTTGTGAGCATTATCATCACCAAGCTCACCTTCAAGCATTGCCATTTCTAAGTAATCAGTAAAACGAGCTCTTGTGTCAGCTTCAGCTTTTAAATACCATAAGTATCCACTAGCACCACCTTCAGCCGTAACTTCAACCCATCCAATTTTAGAAACATCAGAACCTGATACTTCGTAGTAATCTCTGATTATAATTGGTTTATTAGAGAAAGTTTTGAATTTTGGTTCGTTAGCACCTCTTGAATCAGCAGCAGCTGTACCAGCGGCAGTATAATAAGCCATACCTTTTGCGAATTCAGAACCGTAAACTAACATAGTCGTCCCTTTATTAGTAGCGAGCGTAGCGACTGTACTACCATCGTATATAGCGACAGTAACGTCACAATCGTTAGTACCAGCAAAACCTGTTACTAAACCTTTGTAAACTCCATTAGCGTTCGATAGAATAACAGTGTCATTTAATCTAACACCGTGTGCTACTGAAATACCAGCTTCAGCATAATTAAGTCCATCAATATCAGATTGAATTGTAACTACTGGTGAACTAGAACCACCTCCATCAATGTCACATAAATAAGATAAGTGTAATCTACCTTGCTCTGACCAAATAACTTGATCAGCACTCATAGATTCTTCAGCTCCAACTTGTGAAAGGAAACCAGATATAGTCCTAGGACCAAATACCTCAGCTTCTTTCTCCATTAGATCTGGAACATATTGTTGACCCCATCCAGACGTGCTGTTAAGGTCTAAGTAATTTGTAGATAGTGTTTGTTGCCTTGGAGCAGGTACACTATTCAAATTATCTCCTGCAGTAATTGCCATAATTTTTAATTTTTAATTTGTTATTTTTTGTTTTTAATTTTAAATTTAAAGTCATTAGCAGAATCAGCATCTAAAGCTCTAACTGTGATTCCCCCAATATTTAAATTAGGATCCATAGTTTGTCTAGGTGCCATGTTTACGTTTTTAGCTTCTTCAACGCTTGTTTTTAACGCGTCGGCCTTGCCTTGCTCGTAAAAGTGGTTAGCAATTGTATCTGGATTCATAGCTGTATATAATCCTTTGTGATAACCCGATGGGTCTATCATATTCATATCTTTATCAAGAAACTTTCCTATAAAGTTATTTATGTCACGTTGAGATTTTTCAACTTTTTTTGCGTCACTTACGTTAACTCTAAACTTCTTGTCTCCTACCTCATATTCAAAACCTTTGAATTTATCGCCAAAAAACCTACTAGTTTTGTTTAGAAACCTGTTAGTAACATCCTCGTTATACTGTCCTTCCTGCTGTGCTTTATTGTAGAAATTAATAGCTTCTTGTTGCTCACCAGTGAGCTTTGATCCACTTTTAATTTCTTCGTAGTATTTAGACTTTTGCCCGTCTAAGTGGCTTCTAGCGCTGGCAACTTGCTCTTTAAGCGCTAATTTTTTTCTTTTTATATCTCTATCCTCATCTACATCCTCGTCGTAAGAGAATTGATCTTCCATAAGGAAGTTAATTTCTTCTGCATTTAAATGGGGTTTAGTTTGCTTGTAATACTCTTGTAATAAGTCTTGATTATCCATCTCGCTATAATCTTGATTAAGCTTAACATAGTCATTTAAATCTCCGCCAGTTTCTTCTATGAAGTCAACTAGCTTTTGTACGCCTTCGGGTAAAGGTTTGCCAGTTTCCATGGATTCCTTAATAGCTTCTTCAGCTACCACAGCAATCTCTTCAGTTTCCGTTTCCGCAGTAACTTCTTCTAACACTGGGGTTTCTTGTGCTTTAGTTTCCGGTTGTACTTTTTCTTGTTCTTGTGGGGTGTTGGTGTCTTTAGACTCTTCAACCACTCCCTTATCGTTAGCGTTATCTTCTTTAGCTTCGTTTTCTTTTGGTTTTGATGGTTTATCTAAATCAACCTTAGTTATAGTTTCACCTATAACCTCAGGTTTCATTGTCATTTTTTCTTTAACCTTGGTAACGTCACCTTTAGTCTCGTTACCATCTGGTTGTTTTTCTACTTTTTCTTTTACTTTCAATGAACCAGTTTCGTTGTCTACAACTGGTTCTTCTTTTTTCTTTTTTGCCATAATATAATATAATATAAATTAATAATTTTACAAGCCAAATCCACCTAAAGTATCGTTACCTGAAGACTCAAAATTTTGAGCTGGTTTTTGATTTTCTTTTTGGTCAATCATTGCTGATTGTTGAGTTGCTTGCATTTTTGTTCTTTGATCTTTTCTGCTTTCTGTTAACAGTTGTCCTGCGTTTTTAGTTTTAGCTTCTAGTTGTTTCAATTGCATGTTATATTGAAATTCTAATTGCATTAACTTTTCTTTAATATCACCTTCTTGCTGTATTATTTTTGATTTACCATCAACTTTAATACTTTCTAGTTTTATTTGATTTTCAATCTGTGCCTTACCTTTATCAATTTCAGCTTTAGCGGTAGCAGCAGCTGCTTTTTCTTGCGCTTGACCTTGGGCTTGTGTTTGTTGAAGTTGGTTTGCTTGATCTGTTTCTTCTTTTTGTTTTCTTCTAAGTTTAAGTAGTTGATTAGCTAATTTAATATTTTTTATTTGTCTTAGATCAATAGCATCTTCTAAGTTGATACCTTGTTGACCTAACGCGGACTGAATGTTATTTTCTAACAATTGCTTTTCCTCTTCGTCGGGTTCTAACTCTAAAAATATACCAAAGTCATATAGGTGAAGGTTTTTCATTTCTTCTAGCGTAGCTATATTGTGAGCACCAATAGCTTCAATAAAAGCGTTTTTAGTTGGTGAGTATTCTATAATGTCAGATATTCTAAGTGATAGTTGCTCAGCAACGTCTGCTGTTAGAAACATACCTGACTGTAGTATATGTCTAGTAGCGGTGTTTGAGTTTGCTGCAGCCATTTTTTGCACGCCAACTAAAGATCTTTCTGCTGGTGTAGAACCGTCACTTGCTTCGTTCAACCCGGTCACATCTCTTATCATTTGTAGGTAATAATTGTATGTACCTATTAACTGTTGCATCTTACCACTACCAGCGCCTGATTGTATTTCTTGAATAGGTATTTTACCTGGATTACCCTCACCATCCATTGTTTGTGATCTACCAACAACACTACCTGTTTGGAAGAACATGTTTAAAGCTTCTTGAGCATTATAGTTTGTTCCATTACCTAGATCTACTTCAGCTAAACCATCTATATCTAAGAACACACCATCAGGGGTCATTCTAGATAACACTTGTTGGATTTTTAAATGAGTTAGTTGTATCATGTCAGCAAAACCAGTAATACGTCCTACAAGTGATTCTATGCGACCCTCATACATTCTTGGCGCTACAATAGAATAGTTCATTTTAACTTTAGTATAATCACTTTTTAACCTCATCATATTATTAGCTTTCTCCCATTTGATAAGTTTATTTGCGCCCAAGATATAAGCGCCTTCATATAAACATTCAACAGATTTAGATAATTTTTCGTATTTTCCTTCTAGGCTTTTTGGTGGGTTAAAGCTATCATCTTTTTTCACAACTCTTTTACCACCCATACTATTTTCTTTTATTTTATAAACCTCGTTCATATAGGTTTTATAGTTAAAATACAGTATATCAACTTTGTTATTATCAGAATCGTTATCCGAAATCCTACCACCAAGACTGTGTGGTCTCGCTTTTCCAGTTTTAGCTATTTTCTCTAGTTCTTCTTGGTTTAAGTAAGGAAATTGTTTTTTAAGCTCATTTATAGGTATTGATTTTACCTCACCAACATAGTATAAGTCTTCAAAATAAGGAGAATCAGTGTGAGAGTACACTAGATTTGCTGGATCAACATAATCTATAGTAACACCTTCCGCAGTATTAAAACCCGTTTTAACAGCTCCAATACCTAGCACGGTTAAATCTTGATAAAATCTTCTTTTTATTAAGTCATATCTGTTACCCTTCATTAAAGTTTCTATAGCTTGCTCTTCGGCTATTTCAACTTCTTGCTTGTATGAAAGCTGCATGTGTAGTTTGAACTCTTCGTCTGTTGTTGGTAGTGTACCTTCTTCTCTTGAGTTTACAGCTATACCAAATGACTCTTCACAAAATTCATAAAAATCTTTTAACTTCATATCTTTTTCAATATCCTTCATGTACTGTGTTCTTTTAACAACACCGTGGGGATCTTGAGAATATGCTTTTACTTTATATAGTCTTTCGGCTATACCGTTAACTACGATATCTACAAATTTAGATATAATTGGAACAGGCGTCCAATCTAAATTTAGATATGATAAATCACCATTTATAGATAACTCGTCTTTATATTTTTGTATTGATTGTTCGCCTCTAGCGTAAAGACGTAATGTGTGAAATTTAGATATATTATTATGTAATCTACCGCTAGCACCGTATGATTTAGAGAACCACTCGTGCTGTATTGCTTTTGCAACTTTTAGTCCATAGTCGTGACTCATTTTTTCTAAGTCACTAACTACTTGGCTAGGAAAATGTCTACTTATAACTGATTCTGCCATACTTAATTTTTAATTATTTTACTCATATTTCCTCCTTGATTATACTTAGCAAAATTTATATCTATTGATTTTTTTTCAATTTTAGCGTTTGGAGCGTATAAATGTCTATTATTTGCCATTATAGCTAAACCAGAACTAATTGACGCATCAAATTTAGTTCTTTTATTTATATCGAATTTACTCCAATCATTTAACAAAGCGTTAAAATATAAATCTCCAAATGTTCCATCTTGCTTTATACCAACATGAGACTGTATGTACATCTCAATAGCAGCCGCATGAGCTTGTTTAATGTCTTCACTTGAATTAGGTATTCCACCAACTTCTTTTTCTGCCACCGATAACTTGTTCCAAACTTTATCAGGTCTATTCATACTAAATCCTCTATATCCTCTCCGCCTTAAATAGTATAATAATCTAGGTTTGTTGTTCTCTGCAAGTATTGGCATCCCGTAAAATACTATAGCCATTAACATATCTTCAAAAAACATTTCAGCTGTTGGTGGTCTAGATAGATACTCTAAAAAGAAACTATTTGCCGGAGCGTCTTCCATACTAAACTTAGTTAATCCGTGTAAAGCTCCTTTGGATCCTTTTCCATCAACTGTTCCTGATATATCATAACTGTCACAGCCAAAAGCACCCATATGTTCGTTGCCGGGGTGTTTTATACCATTTTTTAGTACTATCTTATTTTGTAAATGTACCGGTGGAACCCAACTGACTTTAAATCTTCCTTTTGGATCTGGATAAAATATAACTTGAGAATCTTTGATTCCATTCACCCACTGAAAGTTACCTTGAGTAACACCTAGGGTTCTAACCATCTCTTCATTATAATCTATCTGTTCATATATTTTAACTAGGTTAAATATGCTGTTTTTAGTCTCATCTCTAAAAGCGTGTTCTGTAGTTCTTGGAAATTGACGGTAAAATTCATTTAAACCATCATGATCAGATTTTAGACCATCTACTTCATTTTGCCAATTATCTATTACACCTATGTCTATTAATTCACCGTCTGGCGCAAGTCTGTCGATATCAGGAGTAGTAAAGACTGGAATTCCATACTCGTCAATAAATCCTTCGTAGTTCCATTCCATTGGGATAAAAAGAGAGTATAATCCAGATTTTGTTTGACCATTTCTATTTCTCTTTGTGACATCCGAGGCATTGTATAATTTTTTAAAGTTTTCTCCACCTTTATCTAAAGCGTTTGAAGTTGAGCCCATCATGCACTTGCCAATAATCCTACTACCTAATCTCAAGCAAGTTTTTGTAACTCTCCAGTTATTTAATATGTTCTCAGGTCTCTCCCACTTACCAGCCTCATCATGTACTAATAACGCTAGTTTTTCACCATCATAACTATTGTCTCCAGTATTCTTCCAATCAATCGTTGTGTCTAATCCCTCTAAATCTTCTAACTGCTCATTAGCTGTTATTTTTTTTCTAGTAAATCTAGTTGATGGCACTCTATACGCTAACTCTGTTTTTGGACGATCCATACCATCTTGAATTGGTTTAAAGAAGAATGGATAGTTTATGCTAATTGGAACAACTTTATCGGTAAACATCTTCTTTGCATCCGCACCTGTTTTAGATAGTATACCATATCTACTATCACTTGCGAGAGTGGCTAAATTAACTGTTTCTGCACTCGACATGAAAGAAAATCCAGAACGTCTGTTTTTAAGGTAGCACATCCCATAACATCTTTTATCTGCCTTACAAGCTTCCCAAAAGATATAAAATAATCTATTTGCCTCTCTAAAATCTGGAGCACCTACGTCAATTTTACTCCATTGTAAGTACATATAATGCGTACCTGTTATCCAGGTTGGTTTACCATTGTTCATAAACCAGAACCCCTCTTCTCTTCTCGTGAATTCTTTGTCTATATAATCGTACCATTTTTCTTTACTGCTTTCCGGATAGCTTCTCCAATCGAATATATTTTTAATTCTCTGCAACTCCTTGGGATACTCGAATTTCACCCATTTGTTCTTTGGATCTTTGTATACTTCTTTAGGAGCTTTTGGTAGCGCAATAACTAGTCCTTGTATTTCTACTATCTCACCTATTTGCCCGTTATGAGATAACACTATAATATCATGTTCTTTATCGTAACCGTGTTTCCACTTCTTACCCTTGTTAAGACGACTGATCGTTGTTTTCTTAACTGGTTCAACTGTCTTAACTAAACTTTGCTCGTACATTATTTAGATCTACTTTCTGCGAATCCTTTAAAAGTTTTTTCCTTTGTCTCTTCAGGTGCTTTACCCTCAAGCAAGTTTTCTTCTTCTTCAATTCTGTTAAGTATCTCAAATGCGTCAAATATAGCTAGTTTTTTAGTAGCCGCTGCATTCTTAAGTCTATCTGCTGATATATCATCGTCTGAATCAACGATTGCTTCCTTCGCTACTTTAATCAGCTCTTCAACTGCTCTGTGCCCAGCTTGGATTATATTCTTCTTCGTCTCCTTGATATTCATATTTGATTGTAATAAAATTAGATAAAACTCTGTATAGTCTCTCGCCGTCGACGACAAACTCGTATTGACTACTTGGTCTAAAACCAACTAAATCATTAACCTCAACCGTACCGTCTGAATATTTAACAATACCTTGTAAAGGTTTTTCCATGTCTATGTTAAATGGGTTTTGTGCTTTTAAGGGCATTACAAAACAATATCCTTTTGGAGCTATCCACTTATCATTTCTTTTGTATAAGAAGATTTGATCGTCACTTATAAAGTAGGTGTCTTCATTAAAATAACTCCTACTATTTTTTTCTACACCATATTGATTGTTCCATCTCCTAAAAACATTGTGATGTACTATAACTGTATCTCCTGGTTTTATATCTGTATCACCAATTATAGGAGTTGATATAACTGTAGCTTCTCTATTTACATACTGATGATTAAATATCTCAGTATTTAAAATTAGTTCGTTACCGTCTAATTCCTTTATATTGTTATATCTTTCTCCTTTTGGCTTTACAACAAAGTTGTAAACGCTTTTCATTAGTATTCGAGATTATATTCTACAGATACAGCCATATTCTTGTTAAAATCTTTCCAAGGTAATACGTCTTTTTTCTTTTTAATATAAACAGAAAACTTATCGTCCTCTTCTATAATATCGCAGATAGTATGACCACCATACACTTCTTGCCCCACGGCATAGTGCATAGCGTCATTCTTATAATCTTTACCGATACTAATCTTCCTTATTAGCTTCGACATCTGCTGGATAGTTTATCGTTCCATCTTGGATATTAATATCGTTAGTACCGTAATCGTTTACCATTTCAGTTTGGATTCTTCCTAACTCATCATTTGCACCAGATAAAAAATGTAGTGCTTGATGCTTACGAGCCTCTAATTGCCCAATATTCATTTGGGTTTGATTTACTTTATCTACAATATCTTGTATTTTTTTTAACTGCTCTTCAGTTACCTTTTCAGGTCTAACACCTTTAAGTTCTTTGATCTTGGAATTTGTTCCCTTTGTTTTTGTTGTTGCCATTTTTATTTAATTTAAGTTAATTTAATTTGTTTTTATTTAGTATGAGAAATTGAATCTGAATTTTATTGGATTTCTGTTACATATCTCAGCTGTGTGGACAAACGCTTCCGCAACCGCGTCAACCTTAAGCGATACATTATCTGCCATACTTACAACCGTGCCTATTTGTTTTGGATCACTTCCATCAGACGCAACAAAAGCTACTACTTCATCTCCAGCTGCAAATACTAACCGTGGATCTGTACCACTTGTAACTAAATCCACCGCTGATGTGTCTATAGCTTGGTGACCAGCTTGGTTAAGCGCTACAGCTGTACCAAAGTCAAACACAGCTGTTTCACATAATCCAGCCACCCATAAAGTTTGGTAACCAGGTGTTGTTCCAGGATAATCATCGTCGTTACTAAGTAGGGAGTTAACATTATCAGAGTCGTTACCTATTTTTCCACTTAAACTCCAAACGTTATAAGATATAAAGTGAACACTACTTCTTTGAGCACTACCGTCTATTACCACTTTATCTATAATATATGGTCTAGAGTTATTTGCGATTATTCCTGTAACTGCAGAACCAGTATCTCCTAATGTTGGTGGTGCTGCTCCATTTACACTTTTTGCAAAATATAATTCCATATCACGAGCTCCCGCAACGTCTGCCCCGTTTAATCCAGCTACTATTGCGGATACTGATTGGAGCGCGGCAGTTCCTTTTGGTATTTCAAATGCCGTCCAATCAAATAGAACATCGCCTATATCTACTTCAACATTACCTAGTATATCAAAATTTGGCTTAACGGTTGTTGTATAATATTTTCCTTGCATAATTTTATTTTTTTACTTTTTCTAGTGATCGTCCGCCAAAATAAGCACCGATCACGGTTATTAATACTAATTGAAGTAAATCCACCCAAGATGATTTTACTTCGAAATTTAATGCACCCGCGTCTATAAATATCAATAGCATGGTGCATACTATTAAGAATACCAATACTAATGGTCTAACATTTTTGCTAAGCCATGAATCTGATTTTAGATCTGCCTCCCAACGTGATGTGATGTTTTTCTCCATCTCAATCTCGTGGTTAGCTATAATTTCTTTTATTTTTCTTTCTGCTTCTAACTTCTCTTCTTTAGATGTATGTAGATTATCTACAACTCCACCTATACCTTTTACAAGATCAGCAGCTCCACCGGAAAATAAGTTAGTTAAAATGCTCATTATTTTTTATTTGGTTTTCTATCTCTAATGATATCAGCTTCACGTTGTAGATTTTTTTGTCTTTTTAAAGCAGCTTGTCTTTTAGGACCAGGAGAAATATTAGCATCTTCACCAGCAAATTCAGCTCTATCTTCAAAATCAATAATATTCTCGCTCTTACTTTTACCTTTGTAAATGTGAGTACCTTCCATTTCTCCTTTATGCAATTTCTTATTTGTAGGTTTGTTTATTGGACCTTGTTGTGCTTTTTGTTTAGCTGGTGATTGTTTTATTCCTGGAAGGGTATGCCCTTTCATTTTAAATGGTGTATATTCACTCATAGTTTTATTTTTTAGTGTTTTTCCCAAGGCAACGTGTAATCACCTTCTTGGTGCCACTTACCTTCATAATTTATCATTCCGTCTTTTCTTTCGTAGGTTTGTCCCATCCAAGATATATCATCATCAGTGTAAGATAGTTTGCCTACTTTCATGTCATTGATATGTCCCATCTCGTGCATTAGTATTGCTCTTTCGTCTTCACTTCCAGGAACAACTGATACATCTAAAAATATACTACCATCGATATTAGCCTCCGCTTTAATACCTCCTTCTAGCTTTTTTCTAATAACGGGCGTTCCAGGTACTGACGCGTCATGTTTATCAAAATGGTTTTTCTTAGCACCATACTTAATACTTCTATTTTCACTTCCTAGTTTAAACGCCATATTATTTCTTTTTTACTTTACTAGTTTTATCATGTTTCCAATTTCTTCTATTATATTCATCATGCCTTTCTTGAGTGTTTAACCCAAAGTCTTTCATGTTAGTATCTGGATTTTTTGGATCCCATAACTTACTCGTGTCATACGGTTCTGGTATTGTGTCGGTTTGAAAAGGTTTTTCTTTTTTTATCTCCGTATCTTTACTTTTTTTTTCTGCTTTTCTTCGTCTTTTAGCTTCTAATCTGTCCGGGCGCTTACCATCTAAAAATATGTACTCTAACTGATCGGCTATTTTGGTGCTTCTTTCTTTTCTTAAAGCTAATCTTTTTTCAGGAGTATCAGCAGCTTTTCTTGCTTTTTGTTTTAAAATCTTTTTATCACGTATACCTTGTTTAACATCAGCAACTTTCTGTCTAACGCCTTGTTTTATTTTTTTACCTACTTTTTTAGCCGCTCTAGATACAACAGTTCCTGGTTTATCGGGTTTTGTTGTTTTGCCCTTACTAGCTCTTTTTTCAGCTTTTTTAATAAAATTTTTATCGCTCTTAATATCTTTAGCTAGTTTTTTCTTCTGTGCTTTTGTTTGAGGTTTTTTAGCCAATTCTTTCTTTGTCTTTTCAATTCTCTGCTTTTGTTCAAAAGCTTTCATTTCATCTGATTTTTCAGGAGCGTTAATTTTTATACCAAACACACCTTTTGCAGGCGATGAATCTTTCAATTGAAGTGCAGATGATCCAGCTCTACCATCTGGAAGACTAGTTTGATCCATAGATCTATTTAATCTTATTTGCTCTTGATGATTATCTGTTTCTAATTTATGTCTTAATGTTCCCTTGTGTGTTGAAGGGCCTTTCATTTTAAATGCCATAGTTACCTGTCTTTATCTTTAATCATATCATCTATAGCTTTGTTGTAAACCTTGTCAGTATATGATTTATTCTTATAAAACACACTTCTTTCTGAAGTGGGTAAGTCTTCCTCACCTAATAGGATTCTATATATCCTACTTATCATTTGAGAGCATTTCCATGAAGTTTTAAATACTGAGTACTTAATTGTAGTTCTATTCCTGTGTCTCCAGGTTTCGATCCAACCTTCTCGTTTTAATCTCTCCCATCTGTTTTTATCCCATGAGTATGTATAAACTCCGTTGATAAAATCGTTTCGTGTAAATCTTCCTTTACAATCTAAAT
>Ga0208299_1000481_pt1 | contig 37207 bp, 45 predicted proteins | sample 15_taG_FD_184089 | JGI IMG/M metagenome (GOLD analysis project Ga0208299, IMG submission 184089) | Marine viral communities from the Subarctic Pacific Ocean - 15_ETSP_OMZ_AT15312 metaG (SPAdes) (version 2) | ecosystem: Environmental > Aquatic > Marine > Oceanic | place: Pacific Ocean | collected... | reverse complement strand
AGTCCAACTATGACACGCTCTACTCAGACGTGCAGAAGTACGGCGCTGATCAAGCGAGTGACGAACTCACCGCCCTCTCCGAAGCCATTCGCAATGAGGAAGCGCGCTTCGCCGCAGAGCAAGCCGCTAAGAAGAAACAGGAAGAGGAGGAAGCCGCCCGCATGGGTCAAGGTAACTCCTTCGCGTACGGTCTCGGCGGTCGCGCTCTCACTCCGGCAGAGTATGCCGCCCTACTCGCGAGACGTAGGGATGATGAGTCAGTGACGACGCAGGGCTTGCTATCATCGATGTTGGGATAAGGAGACTCTAGTATGATGTGGGGTCAAATCATCTCTGCTGGAATTCAGGTCGCTGGTGGCCTAATGGGCGCGTCTAAGGCGGCCAAACAACAGGCCGAGTATGAGCGCAAGATGCAAGAGTATCGTCAGTGGCTCATGACTCAGATGGGCGATAATAAAGCACTGACTATGCAGTTGCTTAATCAAGAGAACAAAGACTCTCAATACTATCAAAACCAGCAACGATTCCGCGACATAGCGATGCTGAACGCGCGGAATTATGAGAAGCAACGCATACAGGAACATCTTGATACCCTATATGGTGAACGCCAGTACGACATCAATCGCCAAGGTGTGGTCGATCAGGCGGCTAAAATGGATCGCCTCTATGAAGTCCGGCGCATCATGGAGAACTCAAATATGTCCGCCGATGAGCGGGCATTTGCCGAACGTGAGTTGCGAACACTAGAGCATCGACTCCAGAGTGAGCGGGCCTTCGAGACCACTACTCACGAGAGCAACCGCCAGCAAGCCGTCGACGAACGATCATGGCGTATTACCCAGTTAGCGGCAGACGAGCGCCAAGCGGAAGCAGAACGCGCGCAACAGAAGGTGCTCCAAGACCGCTACTTTGGCGCTGTCGACCAATTTTCCAGTGAACTCGAACGCGCGCGCGCATCTCTTGGCGACATCCCCGGTCGCCAAACCTACGGCGAAGCCGATGTTAATCGCCTTTACGAGCGCAACATGGGTGAACTTATGCCCGGTTGGAAGTCCGCGCTCACTGCCGCCACCTCCCAAGGAGAGGCAGACCTTATCCGTCGTGGCCTAAACGGCGGAGACGATAATGCCCGCCGCGCAGAAATCGCAAGCCGCATGTCTACCGCTCTGGTCTCTCTACAGGGCCAAGCCAGACAATCTGCTATAGGAGAGATCAGCAACTACCAGCAGAACGAAGACGCGCGCATCGCGCACGAACTCAGGAAACGAAATCTGACGTTGGATGAAACTGGCGCGGTTTACGGCCAAAGGGTTGGCATGATTGGCCAAGCCCCGCAACTTGGCTCCGCTGTCCTTGACCGTGACGTAGGCTCCGCCGTCTATACGGGAATGCCCACCACTTCAGCCGCAACTATGGCATACCAGAATATGCCGTCGGCTATCTACAGCCAGATGCCAACCGGCTCCAGCATTGGACAGACGATGAACCTAACTTCCGCCGCCAGCACCATGATGCCAAGCACGGCTCCAATATCCGCCTTCCTTGGCTTACCCTCTAGGACTACGGCCGGTAGCATCTACAACCCATCCGGGTATCTAAGCGCGATGGGTCAAACCTTCCAGCGCCCACAAAACGATCCCTCTACAGGTATGAACGCCGCAGGCGCTGGCTTGCAAGACCTGTTCAAGATTCCGGGCATGTTTGGGAATCCTGCCGCCGGGACTCAAACTCCCAATTTACCGTATTACAACACAGGCCCATACAACCCTTCAAACCCTTATACATGGAAGTGGGGGTAGTTAACTAATATGGGACTCGGCGCATATTGGGGCGATTTCGCCAAGGGCTTCGCAGATCGCGGGGATTATTGGCGTGGAGTTGAGAGTAAGGCCGCAACAAAACTCCAGCAATACATCAAGAGTAATCCGCACGCCACCCAAGCGGACATAATCCAGCACGCCAAATCTCTTGGCGTTAGCGATTGGCGTAGCATCATCACTGAAGATGGTATCCAGCGCGCGCTTCAGGTAAATGCAGACGCTCTTGCCCGAACCAAAAAGAAAGAAGATTTCGCTGACCTACAGGCGCAGTGGAGAAGGGATGAACACGCTGACGGGGTCTGGGAAGGCCTTAACAACAGCCTACAAGACCAACTTAACATACACGAATTCGGCTCGTTTGATCATGATTCCTACAACGCTCTTGTAGATTCGATTGGTAAAAATGCGTTAACGAATCGGCCCCATGATTCGCTCAACATAAATAAATGGATCGACAGTACGACGAACAAAAGTCAGTCACGCCTTGATAAGCGCGCCGCTATGGGCCAACAGAACGAAGTGAAAGCGGCTGAGGATTTTCGCCAATGGTTATCAGAGTCAAAGTTCATTCACTTCCATACCGATGATGGTATAGCCGCTAAGAAATCCGAACTTCAGAAACAATATCGCCTTAAGGAAGATGTTGAGATACTCTCAAATGATCAAATAACGGAAATCACCGATCACACAAAACGCACTCTCGCCAAAGCAAGGAGGGACGAGCACTTAGGGCTGACGAAAGAAATAGAAAACGCGCTAGGCAGTAAGGCCTTGTCTTGGAAAAATGAAGATGAGGCTAAAGACGAAGCCAAGAAGATATTGGAGGGCTATGGCCAAGACTACAAGGAGTTCTTTGAAAAATGGGATTGGGAACAACACCGAAAGGATGAATGGTCGAAGGCATACAGTAACGCTATGTCATCTCATACCATTCAAAATGCCGCAAAAAACTACGGCAACGCGGATGAGGTAATAAAGCAACTTGGCTGGGGACAATACAATGTGCCAGAGTATATCAAGTCGCAGATTGAGGGCGTGGTAACAGCGGCGCAACCCGATCGAGACGCATTCCGACAGACTACGATCGATGACGCAATAACCAGACAGGTTGCTAACACCGGGAAGGTGCTAACTGATTACTACAAAGGTGCTGATAAAAATAAGATTAAGACCATTGTAGATGCGCTAAACACTGGGCCGTTAAAGAATTTCACCGACGTTACGGAAGACGAAGTTGCCACCGCACTTTACCAAGTAGAGTATCGTTCTCACGAGGCCGATCTAAAAAGTAGATTAGAGGCGCTAACAACAAGTAAGCCCAACATCCCCACCATGTCCAAGTCAGACCTTATGGACGAGGCCAAGGGGTCAAGCGGGATCGGGAAACGCAGTCTCAATGAGCACAAAAGGCAGGCGCTCATGAGCATGATCAATATTGGACTCGTGTTTGATCAGGTCAGTTTAAGTATTGCAGAAGACTTTCTTCGGACTCGTAGATCAGATTCGAGGATAGACTGGGAAAACCCATCCGCTTCCAATATTGCCCTCGCCCACACGGTTGGTAAAGAAATCCTGAATGACCCTGTGTTTGCCACGCTATGGCGCGCCTCGCAGACCGCGGTAACGGCCGAAACAAAAGCCCTTTGGAGTAAGTTGTCAGCGGAGCAAAGCCTTGTGTTGCGGCCAACCGCTTACGCGGACAAATGGGAGAGCGCAACAAATGAAGGAGGCGTCCTTTACGCAGAGATAGACAAAATCTTTGCTGATTTTGGTAGTGAGGACACCCCTAAAGCCACCGCCGCCCCGGCGGTTATCAACGCAATAGCAAAAGCGCGAGCGCGAATAGGGGTGGCCAAGGGCCATCTAAGGTCGCGCGGCTCCGCACTCCCACGAGAAGAGTATCAGCGTATTGTGGCCGGAATAGCACAGGCTGAAGAATTGCTCAATTCTTACAACGATCGCGCCAATGAGATGTACGAGGCGGGTGTAGCGGAGGGTAAGGAAACCGAAGTAACAACCGCACCCGCGCCCCAACCGAAAACGGTACTGTCTGATGAAGAAGCCACGCGCATTGCGCTTGAGATTCAACAAGTTCTTATGGGAAAGAGGGAGAAAACGTCAGACGGGATTGGCGCAAGCGCTGTAAATGCCCCTCGGGGCATGGGCGATGCGCGCGTCTTCGGGGCGCATAGGCGTGATGAAATGATTCGCGCCTATGCCGAAAAGTATGGCATAGACCCAACAGAGTTTGGGCGGAGAATTGGGGCAACTGTAGGCGGACTAGACTAACATGGCAAAAACTTACAACCCATATAACGATCTCTCTTTAACTAATCAATCTTACGATTCTGAGTTTGATTGGATGTCCTCTGAGAACGACCCACCTTATCAGCCGGAAGTGGTTCCGCCGGACACCAACCCAACCACCGAAGGCACTGATGTCCTTAACGATCCCGGCCTGATCAACGATATACATAAGGTCTATGGTTCGAGGGGTATTTACTTTGGCTCCAATGAAGAGGCCATTAAGCGCTGGTACGACGACACCGTTTTCGCCCAGTCAAACACGGCTGGCACCCTATTCGGAAGCCAAGGATACTTTGGGGTTACAGGTGAAGAAGATGAAGATGTACGCGCCGCGAATAATCGCCTGCGCCAAGCCTATTATCGCCTTCCCCTTCCGTGGCAGGATGGCGGGATGGGTTGGCAAGCCGCTAAGTCGTGGGGTAAAGGCCTCGCCACCGACCCCCTAAATTTTGTTGGTGTTGGATGGGGAATACGCGCCGCGAAAGGAGCGTACATTGGCGCAAAGGCGATAGGGCAACCTACTGCAAGCCTAGCCAAAACTCGCGCTCTACAGGTGGGTGTTGGTGAAGGCGCTCTTGCCGCTGGCATCGTCGGCGCACAAGATGCCGCAATACAAGCGTCGGATATTGAACTTGGCGTACAGGATGATTACTCGCCGGAACGAACTGCCGCCGCTTTAGCAATGGGCGGAGCCGCAGGTGGCCTCATTGGCAGTCTCATCGGCTACTTTGGGGGTAAGTACACCGCAAAGCAGGTCGGTGAAGGCATTGAATATCTCAAAGGCCTTGGCTGGAGTGGAGAACAGATAAAAGCAATCGCTGGGAAAGATGGCCGCTTCTTTGAGGCATACGTTAAGAATCAAGTAACGCCTGACATGCACCTTCGGATGAATCCCGAAACCCGCGCAAAACTTGGCGATCAAGAACCCGGCCAAAATAGCGGACTTCTCGAAGCCCCTATCACATCGATCGACGACATACCCACTCGTGCCGCCGAGCGTATCAATAACGCCCAACACAACATCAACACATTAGAGTCTGATGGTGTCAATTCGCTCCCCTTCATGCGCCAGAGATCGTATTGGGCCTCCATTCGTAATGCCGCGCGGCAGATAGCGCGTCGACGCACCGATGATCTTACGCCGGAAGAGGCCGCCAAACTGGAAGAACTTGAGGACGCGCTAGTAGATGCCGCGAATTCAGGATCGGCCAATGGTTTTATCTTAGATCGCATTCAGCACCCGGAACTTCGCAAGATTATGAGTCTCGATGCGCCGGAAACTGCACCCCGCACTCCCGAACCAGATGCCGCGCCCACCGCCCCTGCTGGTGAAGCGGCTGACGATGCTGTTGACGGCGCTACTCGTGCCGCCGCCGATGGCGAACCTCAGGCTACTGTTGAAGGAGAAGAGAAATTTGGCCAAGACCCGAGCGTACTTGAAGATGCCGCCCCCATCGACAGGTCTGATCTGATCTCAAACGATGTCGCTGAGTTTGGCCAATCACAAGTACCGAATTATGAAGGAGTCCGTAAGAGAGGCCCGAAGGCCGCACTCGTAAAGATTGCTCGAATATTAAACAAAGAGCACGGGGAATCTCTCGACCTAAATGCAGACCCCGCCCAACTTGCTCTCGATGTCGGTGAGGCTGTAACACGAACCCAATCAAAACTCGCTGACCAAGAACTTGATACCTTTACTGATCTCCTGACGGCAGAGTTTGAAAAGGAACTTGCAGGGCAAGGTGACCCCCTCAAACTCAGCGAGATGGCTAATGACCCTAAATTAAAGGGTGTGGTCGATGCCGCTCTTAGGGCACAAGCCAAAAACCTAGAGAATAGTACAGCGAATAATCTTCCCCAAGCGCAAGGTAAATGGGCCGACGCCGCCGACCGCGCGATTGCCCGACTCGATGAGGCTTATCCCCAGCGCTTAGGGAATAAGAAGCCTTCTGATTCAAAGGCGATGAGAGCCACTCTTGATATTGAAGGGGAGATAAGAGCCTTACCTCGGGATCGTCAGGTTATAGTTCGCAAGAAGATTGCAAAGACTGCCGAACAATTTGAGAGATTACGTAATCGGATCAAAGGCACTGATAATCCTGAAACCTTACAACGCTTAATCGAGGCGGCGCAGAAGCAGATTCTAAAGACCTATGACAAGGACGAGTCACTCATGGCGGCCCGCCTGTCTGATCTCGATTCCGATGACACCGGCCTCTATATGGAGTTACGTGCTTTCGCGAATCGTGCTAATAATGCGAAAGGTGAGGCAATTTTCAAAGACCCCATCTTCGATCGAGCAATGGAGCGCGCCGCGCTCAACGAGGTTGAATCAGTAGCAACCCGCGCAGAGACAGCAGGCGTCCCCTCCTCCGTCTCTGGCCGCATTGCAAAAGGAGTTGGTATAGAACCTGCCCGTGGGCGTGGCCCACGGCAATCCCATGTGCGTAAGGATTGGGACGGAAGCGGTACTGGCGGCCTTGCCGAAGCCCGTGCTAAAGCAGATATGTCTGGCCATTCAGAGCCAGTCCCCTTTACAGCGAAGGTTCGGGAAAAAGTCACAAGCAAGCCAGAGCGCTTACTTGATAAGGACGGGGTTGAGCGTTGGGGCGCGGGATACGCCAAGCGGGGGGATAAATTATGGTACGACCCCCTTGGAAAACGTGTCTGGCGCGATGCCGACTACAATGAAATGCTCGTGGCCCGTGGAGAACGGCAGGCTGGCGATAGCACACCCATCCGTAAAGAGAGGGTCGAAAGTCTTAGGGAGATGTTTGACCGGCTCGACCCTGCAAACGTCGAGGCTGAAGGCCTCACCGCGGCCCTTGCCAAAGCGAACCCACCGGAACGAGTTGCCGCAGTTCTGAAACGCGCACCCACGGCACAGGGTAAGGCAAGCCCGAAACAATGGCTTAGTAATTATTTCCGCACCCTCACTGAGGGCCAATCAACACCCGATGAATTGATCGGTACTGGTAATGCTCAGGACTGGGTAGTTGGTACGGTTCCCGCTAAATACAGCGGTGCCCGAGTCTCGCCAGAGGCTGTAATGGAATTCGTCCCTGATAACCCGAAAGACGCCCGCGTCCTTGACCGCTATAGCGTCAGCGGCTTCGAGCATCCTAATCCACAACTCAGTGCGACAAACCCACAGCAACCGATTTATACGTTGTCACGCTATCGCGATGTAGCGAACGAAGAGATTCTTATCGATGAACTTCCCGAACATATTCGGGATGATGTTGAAGCGGCCGTTGAACACCTGCTCGTTAATCGTCGAACTGATTTTGAGGAAGAGTTCTACCAGTTCGATGAGTTCTACCCCCATAACGATCCAGATACTCCCCTTGATCCAATGATTAGGAAGGAGGGGATACGCGAAAAAATCAGAGATCGAGGTGCCATATCTACTCACGCCCTATCGTTGATGATTCTTGACAGGGAAAGCAATTGGCATGGCCGCATCATGCCCACAAGCCCCGACCATTTACCCTATTCGGAAACCAAATTATCCCCCTCCCAAACACGTCATATCGAAATCTTGAAGTCGCTTTATTACGTTAGGAATATGTATTTTCCCGGCGGCATCACGCTCGATAATGTAACCCGTACGCGCTCCCTTGAGATGGTGGGCGAAGCATTTACTCACAACCCCCGCATGGCAAAAGTTGTGGTGGATGTGATGGGCCATCTCACACGAGGTAAGGAGTGGGGGCCATCGTTTGAGAATCTTGATTCATGGGGAATGGGGGCTGATGGTCGGGGTGCTATGGGCCTCCACGCCTCGCCAGATATAAACAGTGATCAGAATAATCTCGGGCGTTATAACAAAATGCCCAGTCTTGCGATAAGTAGTGAGAATATTGCGAAGACTAATCGCGAAGTTCTCAAACGCGACACACAACCTATAACAGAATTTTTTGTGACGGCCCATGAAATAATGCACTGGGCGTATCGAAACATCCTTAACGATTCCGAACGCCTCTACTATTGGGAAAATGTTGTCGCTAAACGTGGCCGGGAGGAAATGTCAGGGCAAGCGGGCTACCCTCATGATATAGACAAAGGGATGCGCCTTAACGTGGGCGACAATCCCGAAGAATATTTCGCTAATCATGGGGCTATGTTGCTTGAGAAGAAGGTGCCGGGTGCTCTTGAAGAAGATTTCTGGATGTCGTTTTTCAGGAAAACAAGTGATGTCTTAGCGCACGTCCAAGCCGCTATCGGATTCCGCAAGAATCCAAACACAATCATCGATCCTGAAGTCGTTCAAATACTAGATCGCATCCTGCCAGATGAATTCAAACAGATGCTTGCGCGATCAACGGAGGGTGCCGTCGTTTCTGATGTAAGCAAGTTCCGTTACCAATACGCAATACCACCGAATGTGGGGCAGAAGTTGGCGGGCCGGTCATGGGCTTGGACTGTACTGGAGCAACAGCGTAACGCTATAGCCGAGGGCGAGAATTCATCAAGCGCTGGTGATGTTGCAAGAGATATTGCCGTGCATCTCCTAGATGCCAGCCATGAACGTCTATTTGGCTCGAACCTGAATCGCTCAATGATTGCGCTTGCGCGCAGATTGATTGAAGCCTCAGATGAAGAGACGATTGAAATGGTTCCAACCGCAACAATGTGGGGCACGGAAGGATTCACTAACCCCCCTGCCGCGTATGAGCGCGCTATTGGTGCCGAAGATAATTTCCTTGATGAAATTATTATTTCTGATGATGGCGTCTTGAATGTAAGCCACGGCGACGACTTCATGCAACGGGTCTTTGATGTTGATGAACACGAAGAACTGATTGAGGCTGGCATCATCGATGATGCTGGAAACATTCTCGACCAAGAAGAATTCGCAGAACACTTGATTGAATACGTACCCGGTGGCCGTGATCGCGTAATCCCAATTGACGAGACCACTGGGGAATACCGCTACGTGGATGGCCGTGAAGCATCGGAGGATGAATATTTAAGCGGCTCCTATGTCAGACCACATTTTGACCTCATTCCTGAATCTGATGCGGGATCGAGCGCTGTTCAAGACATTCTGTCCCAACCTATGACAAAGCAAGTATTCCAAGCCTATGAGGAGTTGATTGCGAGGCGTTGGCAAGACATAGCCAATGTCGAAACCAACCGTGGTTGGCAGGATGCACTGCCCGACTCGTACCATCAGTATTACATCAAGAATGATGACGGGCTTCCCCGTGATATTTCGTACAAAACCAAGGCGATCGGGGATTTACGTACTTCACAGGCAGTCGAAAGCAAAATCCGGGGAGATCGCCTCTTAAAAACAGGCTATCGTGGAGGCGGGCCTGCCGTGCGAGACATGGAAGAATCTGACCTCTTCCAATTGATGATGAACGATGGCATCGACCCCCACTTAATGGTGGATGCAATGCACGAAATTCAATATCGTGTTGCTTCGGGCCGCAAGCCAGCGGGGGTGGCGATCGACTCAGAAATTAAGAGTATGAGAATAGATGATCTCGCGCGTGAGGTGGCGAAACAAAGAGCCAGTGTTGATCCTGTTGCTCGCAATCGTCTCGCCCAAGCAAAAAGCGAGATCATCCGTCGCGGGTTGCTCCACCTTAAGAAAGTTAATAAGAGGGCTTCCGCGAACTCCAAGGCTATGCGCGCTGTTGAGCGCGAGGTTTTTGATACCTCAGGCAAACCGACTGACGACGGCATCCCTTATGCAACTCGCCCCCATCTCAGGGAAACACTATCCCGAATCGGGGAACGCACCCCACAAAAGACCAGCGATGTACGGACTGTTGCCTATCGCATCTTAAATCTAGCGGGCCTGACTGATCGGGCGAATCCGATTTCAAACGAAATCGTCTATCGCATGGCAGACCTCCCACTTGAAACGACCCCGAATAAAGTGCTCAGTGATTACACTGACCCCGGCTTCCAATCATTCCGTTCACAGGTGCGCGCCGCCGTTAAGGATAATGATGCCACCGCTCTAGCCCGTTTCGCTATTCGAGCCGGTGTCCTAAGCGACAACCAACTGGCGGCGATTCGGACATCCTTTGGCGACACTGATAAATTCCTTGCGCGCTGGTCTGGGTATGCGAAAGACAACCGTATGCCCCTGCGTGGTGTGCGGGAGGAATCACTAGCCGACATTGAAAGCGCGATGAGCGATCTCACTGGCCACGTCGCCTATATCGCAGATGGCGTTGACTCTTTGAAATCCGTCTCCCGCACCCACCCAAAGATAATCGAATTCACTGATCCGTTTGCGCGCCACCGACCCGCATCAGCCCGTGACCTAGCGGTGAGGCTCAAGGGGCGTAAATCTATACCGTCAGAGGTGGCAGGCGCATACGCAAAAGACTATCTGAGGGCCATGTCCCCACGGGCAAGGCACAATTTGCAGGCTTTTGTTGGTATGGGACTGGCCCGCACAGCCGATGGCGCTACGCCCTACTTTATGCGTGCAAGCGGAGATACCCGCACAATTAAAGTAGAAGAAGGTAGGTTTGGCCGAGGTGTTTACGCATCCGAAGGGCCAAACCCACACCAACGCTCACTCGTGTCCGAAGTTATCAAGGATGCACGGGCCAGAGATGCCAGCACAGATGAGATTACCCAATTAGAGCATCTGGCTACCAGCCTTGAGAATGTGCGGCATCAGGCATCGATCTCTCGCGTCTTGGCTGAGATGCACAACCTCACTGACACGGGACTGGAAGACCTGATTAAAGTCGAGGCGCGCCTCGCTAAAGAATTACGAGATGCGACTGGGGCATCCTACGGTGAGGTGGCACCTGTCGTTGCGAATGGTAGGCGCTACGCTGACTTCTCACAGGCAGTGGATGCTCCAGCAGACAGTTGGTTGATCAAAGAATTCATGCGCCGCGTGACAAAAGAAAACGGCGTAATTACTTCGTCCGCAACAGGCGACCTACTCAATGTGATGGGTCGCGACGGCATCGACAAAGGCCGCGCACTCTACACGGCCATGTGGCGCACCTTGGCCAATGGTGCATACGCTGAAGAATCTATTGCCAAAGCCCGTGTTAATGAGATTCTTTCCGAGATGGGGTATGACGGCCTTATGTTCAACGGCACCCATAAAGGACGCTCCGGCCAACAGGCGCACAAGGAATATCTCATCTTTGACGCCAAAAACGTGCGGCGTCTCGATGACCCTCGTTTTGAAGAGGACGACGCTCTGATGTTTTCTTCCAACGAATCCGGTGATTCTGCTGTGTCGCCTCTCGTACGTGCCGCACTGGCTGGCGACAACGTAAAGCAGATGAGCATTGCCCACAATTTAGAGGGCGGAGATACGGCTCCCGCAGTTGGCGGGATGCTAAACAGGATGCGCGGTAGAGGCGCGCTACAGCCTGAGGATCAGATAGAGGCGTACAAATCTGGCCCGACCTTCTATCTCACAAAAGGCTCGAAACGCCTACGTAAGTTAGGTGAACGCTACATCTCCGACTTCCTACAACGTGAAGAAGGCACGGGCGTATTTGAAACCATTAACATGGAGATTGGCAGAAAGGTTATGCCGATCGTGCGGGCAATGAACGCCCTACCGGGAAGCGGTAATGCGGTTAGCCGATGGTTTAAGAAGTCCATCGACCTTCGTGAAGATGGTCGCTTCTCCGCCAAGCCAACGGATGCTGAGAAGCGTGTACTGTGGGCGCTCCGCACAGGCGAAGAAACCGGGCTTGAAACTAATGCAGAGCGTGTGGCGTTCCGCCGCGTTCGCGATATGTTCTCTGAAGAGATGGAATCCATGAAACATTACGGGATCATGGATTCAGGTATCGAGAGGAATTACGTCCCACAAATTTGGCGTCGGAGCGCACTCGAAGCCAACAAGGATCGTGCAGTTCAAAAATTTGCGGACTATTTTGTTGCTGAATCTGTTATCCGCGAAAACCCAATCGAGCGGGCGCGGGCAGAACAGATCGCGAATGGCATGATTCATCGCATCATTGATGACGAGGGTGTCCACTTCCCCCCTGAATACGCGACCCGTAATGAGCCGGGGCTGGATCACGTTGACTACAACCGGATGATTCAATTGCATCGGCCCGAGTTCCGAGTTCATCTGGCATCCCTAGAGGAGTTTCTTGAGAATGACCTCGGTGCGGTGATGGCCAAATATATCGACGGCTCGACCCGTAAGATTGAGTTTGCAAAGCGATTCGGGACAGGCAATCATGGGTTACTCACCTATCTGAAAATCATTGAAGATGGTCGCCGCGCCGCCGTCAACGGGCTTGTCCGTCCGCGCATTGTCAGCCGCACTCGCAGAGGAATCACGGCCGAGGGTGAGGCCCGCGAAATGAAGGTGGAGCGAGAAATCCCCTCTCCGTTTGAGAAGAACGAGGCCGGGGCTGAGATGATGGTGAACGATGTTATGGACGCTCTCACGAACCAACATCGTGGTGGAGTAGTGGAGGCAGAGAGAATCCTCAAAAATGCCCACCAGTACCCCCTCACTGAAAAACAGCGTTTCCAGTGGGATCGAAAGGCTGAGTCGATTGTCGCGGGTTTAGAGATGCGCGCCAATGGAAGCAAGTTGCCCGCGTCGGAGATTGGCCTCATTGAAGATATGGTTATGGCCGCGCAACGTAAGCCATTTGGTGCGGGTTCCTACACTCACTCCAAGATGCGATCAATCTCGAAGTTCATGCGTAACTTCACAGCACTGACCTACCTTGGCTTTACCACACTGACATCATTGGGCGACCCCATCCTTCCTCTTATACGCTCTGGTGAGATGGCCGCATGGATGAGAGGCATGAAACGCTACGCGACTGACCCCGATTATCGGGAGATGATGCGTGACACTGGCTTATCAATTGAGAACTACGTGCACAACAGGCTCGTCGGGATGTACGGTGTTGACGCATCGAAATTAGCCACCGGCTTCTTTAACGCTACGCTTCTCACGCCTTGGACTGATCGTATGCGTGAGATGGCAGGCATTGTCGGTTACGAGTGGTTCAAGACTGAACAACGACGCATCGCCAAACATGGCCTGAACAGTCGGGCCGGACGTAAAGCGCGCAAGGTTCTTGAACGCTACGGCCTTAACGATTACGCCAAACCTGACGCGCCATCACTTGGCAGTCTGGTTGTGAATCGCCGCAATATCGGAACCGACTTTGATGAGGCGATCGACCCAGCAATCGCGATTCAAGACAAACAACTCAAAGAGGCGCTCATCAAGTTTGCGAACGACACGATCTACGCACCCAACACAAATGATGTCCCGCTTTGGGCGCAGTCACCTGTTGGCGCGATGATGTGGCAACTGAAATCCTTCCCAATGATGATGGCTCGCATGGGTAAGGACGTGCTTATGGATGCGTATAAAGACCCAACGCATCACTCCAAGCCTCTTCTCATGTATATGCTGGCTGGCCCCGCTGGTGGCGCTATGGCACTCTCTGCGAAAGACACAGTGCAGATGCGCGCCAACGAGGATGAGGGCTTACTGCGTAATCGCAACGCTGAATCCGTAAAAGGGTTTACGAAGATGGTCGGCTACGATCCTGAAATTCACGGCAACGAAGACGACTTCGTTGGCTGGTACTTCGAGTCCTTCCTGCACATGGGCGGCCTTGGCCTTTATCTCGAAGTCCTGCACGATCTCGTTCAACAGGCTGACAACGGCTACTTCGGGCTTTCACGTGCCGCTGGCACTGTAGGCGGCCCCGCTGTGAGTCAGGCGATCGGCGCATGGAACGTGGCGTCAGGCCTCCATACCGCTGTTACAGGAGAGCGGGATGGGCCTGTGGGTAGACAGCGCCAGATGGTGCGCGAGACCGTTCAACGCATCCCTGTTGCGGGTGGTGTACGCTCACTAAGGGAGGCGTTGGTCAATCTCGCCTACGAATCAGAATCCGGGGGATCGGGTCGCGGCGGCGGTCGTGGTGGAGGCCGGGGTGGCAGTCGTTAGCATCTCGTAATCTTCACAAGGATTAACCGCAGACCTGTCATGCAGGCCGCAAAGCCACGCCTTATCTTGTCCATATAAATCTGGCTGTGAGTGCTTGCACATCCGGCACACTGCTGGAGCCTCTACTTCTTGCGGGTGCCAGCACGACGTACGTTTGAAACACCCACGACACCGCCAATCCGTAGGGTTAGGCGCGATCCTTTCAGGCTTAGAAATTGCCCGCGCGATCTTTGCCCTAAGACTGGCCACCTCTAATTCGTCATACGAAACAATCTCTGCGTGATACCGGCAATCATCTTTGCATATCGCAAGGATCAGCGAGTTCTTCATCCCGCTCAAGTGCATCGCTAGACTTACCTGTGCAAAATATTGGGGGTGCGAAACCTTCACCCCTTTTTTCTCGAAAGCGTTGAACTTAGATTTGTTCATCGTTTTGATTTCAAGAACGTACGCATCGTCAGGATCAAAATATAAAATCCCATCTAAGTGGCAGACAAGATGATCCCCAAGGGCTGTGTATTCGTATTGCTTGCCCGTGAGTTCATCAAGGGCAGAAATCCTGAAGGGTTGATGCGCTTTAAGGTCATCAACAACGATGTCCTCAAGTGCGTGCCCCACACTGAAGATACGCTGGAGTTTTGGCGTTGGCCTATCCTCAGGAAATCCGCGCAGTGACAGGTGTAGGTACTGCGTGCAGTCGTTCCCAACAATAGACGCGCCGATGTACGATCGCGTATTTACACGAAGCCCAGTATCACACTCCTCCATATTCTGGAGGAGTGTGACGATCTGGATCAGGTCAGTCACTTAGTCTGCTCTGCCTTTTGGCAGGACATACAGATGGGTTTCTGACCGGGTTTAGGCCTTTGTGGTGCGAACCTACTGCTGTGCCTATGTGCTCCGCAAACGCGGCACTGTTTTGTCCATCCCATAGTGCTCGCCATGTCAAAAGTCCGGCAGGGCGTCATCGAAATCCGCCGTGTCTGCCGCGCCATTTGAAGGCACGTCAGCGGCATCATTCTTTGGGAGCCTATACCCCCGCACCTCCGGTCGAGACTCCATGATCTTACCCGTGTTCGGATTGCGGCGCTCTTTGGACATCCCCACGACAGCGCCCACAATCAAGCCACGCATCGTACCAATGTCACCCGGCTTGTCGGGATTGGGATGGCCGCCAAACTGCAACAGGCTCTTGAGTTGGCGTTGGCCAATCTCCTGTGCCTGCTTGCTCGTTTTGTGTGACACGTTAATCCAATGGCGGATCGTGCCAGTGCCACCCGTGTCCTCAAGTTCAACCATCACCTGATGGCCATTCCCATTTGACATCTCTTGCCACTCGGCGTTGAGCACCTTCACATCGTATGTGCCCGGTTGCAATAGCGATACGCCGCGTGACTCTGCTACTGCGCTTAAATCCAATTCGTTAAAACTGATCATGCTGCTTTTTTCTCCTTGATTTCAGTTGGCTTCTTCGATAATTTCTTACGGTATTTCTCGTAAGTTGCGTCGTCACTACGAATTAACTTAAGAAGGGTCACAACGTTCGAGATTTGCTCGACCGGCTTTAACCTTCTTCGTGGATCACGAGATTTCCCATGCCACCCACGCACCTCTTCCGTGATGATCAGTCTCCTGATCGTGGGTGCTGTCTTGTCTCCGTCCGTCACTCTCACGCCACAAAAAACATGATCAAACAACGCGGGTATTTGTTTCGCAATCTTTGCGCCTTTCACTAAGGGCCAATAGTTCACGTTACCGTTGTCATCAGACTCCTCAGATACGAGGCAGGTCATGTAAACGTGCATGTCAACATCACGGAGCCACTTCAGCGCCCCTATCATGAGGCGTGAATACTCGCCCCACTTTGCGAACCCATTTGTCACATCTTTGAACTCTTCATCGATGTGTTCCATGAGTTGTTCGGAGAGTTCAGTCAGGCTGTCCACTGCTAACCACTGGAATCCCATCTTCTTGAACTCTGGTGTGCTCATCATCCGCACAATTCCACGGAACGAAAACACTCCGTTGTCGGGATCATGATCACCATCCCAAGAAGAGAAATCGACGTACTCGATTGACGTGTCCTCCAAACTCTTGAGTCCGCTTTCACCGGAAAGGATTAACCCCTTCCCGTACGCTTCGGCGTAGAACCTGCACTGATGGGTTTTCCCCCACCCGTGATGCCCCATCACTAGCGTCTTGTCTCGGATGAACGAAGTGTCATCCGTTGTTTTTGTCTTAAACATCATGTTTCTCCTTGATTTGCTGTGCTTCACTTTCGGATGCGTACTCCGCATAGGTCAGCCTGTCATAAACCACAGGTGCCAGTGCAGGAGTGAGGAGCGCTCGCGCTTCGTTGGGCAACCGCTCCCACGCCTTCTTATCGATCGAGACCTTCACTGCGTCAGTGATAGGCCCATCAATTTCTTCATCACGATTTCTTTTCATAATTGCTTTTAAGTTCGCTTGATCCCAGCCCATGCGTTGGTGTGTCTTGAGAAGCGCGCAGATGTTGTTTCCTAATTCCATGACCGCTGTGCGGCCGACAGGTACGGTTTCAAACAACCCGCGTATCCCGTTTTCAATCTGCTCTAGTTCTTGATTGGCTAAGTGCGCCTGCTTTCTGGCGGCCTTCCAGCCAGATGCGATCGTTGCCAGTCGGTCATCGACGGTCAGCACCACGGGCCTTTCACAGTCCGCTTCAAACTGACCCCACTCATCAGACTCAATCACCGAAATCACTTCGTTTTCAAACATTTACACTCCACTTGCCAAACCCAACCGTACTCAGTATGATACCCTTCGGTTCCATTGTCAACACCTTTTGGGGCCGTGTTGGGTACACCTTTTTATCGTTCAGGAGATACAATTCATGAGTGAGCGGATCATCGATCTAAAGCGACTGATTGACGATCAAGGTGGTGCGAGGGCCGTTGCCGAGGCAATCGGCGTGCCACGCACTGCCCCCTATCGTTGGGGGCGTACGAGAAATGTGACGTTGCGAACATTGGAGCGGGTATTGAGCGCCTTCCCCCATGTTCGTATCGAGAAATATGTAGTTCCCACGGAGAGCACACATGAGCATCGAGTACACAGCAGAGGAGAACCCCAATCGTGACGCCGCGCTTGGGTATTTGGAGCAGGACTGGTCGGTAATCCCGATCAACCCGCAATCAAAGAAGCCCTACCTCCCTTGGAAGAAATATCAACAACGACGGCCCACAGAGGGGGAGGTAGAGCAGTGGTTTGATGATTGGCCTGATGCAAGATTAGCCGTTGTCACAGGTGAATTATCTGGCATCGTCGTGGTTGATTGCGATTCAGAAGAGGCCCATCAGTTTGCCATCGAGGAGGGGCTTTCATCACCCGTAAGGGTTAAGACTAAGCGAGGAGTGCATCATTATTTTGAGCATCCTCGTGATGGTAAGAGGCGTGGCCCAAGGGTAGGCGGAAATTCACGAGGCACCGACTGGCCGAAATTCGACGGCATCGATTTCCGGGGCGATGGCTCTTACGCCCTACTCCCACCCAGTACAAATTATTCGTGGGACATTGCTTACCCCTACACCCAAACTGATATTCCGAGATGGAAGGACTGGACGGGGTCACCCCCCATCTACGAGCCTAATGTGGTCGATATCTCAACTGGCGACCTCATTGACTTCAACAGCCTTGACTTGTCTGGTGTCGAAGCAAGGACTCATATTCCCGAGTGGGATGCCACTGACGCATTTGTAAAGGCGAATTTCCCGAGTGGGAAAATTCCCACTGGTGCAAGCAATGGGCGCAATGATCGAGTCATGCGTCACCTGTCCGACATGATCTTAGAGGGCTATTTCGGAGACGCGCTTCGGCAGAAGGGGCGCGCCTTTATGGCCCGATTCTTTGAGCACGACCTTGACACCTATGAGTTCGAGGCGACGGCCGCCAGTGTTGAGCGTATGGAGCGTGAGAACCACCCCGAACGGTGGGATGCAGACGGCACTTACATCTACGGAAAGATTACGCCGCAACGCAAGCGCAAATTATTGACTGTGCACGATGCCGATCTACTTGTATCTGAATCCGCGAGCACCGCTTTCTTTGCTGATCCCTTTCTATGGCGTGGATCGATCACACAGATTCACGGCTACTCCGGCTCAGGCAAGTCGATGTTTCTCCAACATCTGACCTATGCCCTATCCGCAGGACAGCGTGACTTCGGCCCGTTTGAACTAAACGGCCCTGTGAACACGCTTTATTTCGACTACGAGAATGGTAGAGGCGTAATCGGCAAGCGCTTCAAGACGCTTGCCTCCATACACGGCGATGCGGGTCAGGCATACAAGGTCTGGGCGTCGTTTCTCGATGACAAAGACCTGAACCTGACTACGAAACAAGGCGTAGCCTTGCTTGAGCAGATCATCAAAGCGGAAAAGCCCGATGTCGTCGTGCTCGATACAGTGCGATCTGCCTTCCTTGGTTTGGATGAGAACAACGCAGAGGCATGGGCACGAGTGAATCACCTGATGATTCGCCTACGTGACGCTGGCCTTGCAGTGATCTTCGCCCACCACTCAAACAAACCGGGCGAAAGCGGCCTTGGCCGGGAAGCGGGATCGACCGCACAGTTGACCGTGCTCGACACACAGGTGCGGATAACTCAGGTTTACAAACATGAAGAAACAGCCAAGCAAAATGCGGGGCTGTGGGATATGAATCTGGAACAGCCAGTCTGGTTTCGTATGGATGACTCTTTACCCGAGGGGTTCTCCATCAAGATGCTTCTGGAATTCCGATACAAGAAAGTGAGGGAGTGGACTGACAACCATCAATGGTGTCAGTACATCGGTTTCGCGATGGATAAGTACGGCGATGAAATCATCGTTGGCTCGAAATCACCGAAAGCCAAGGCACGGGCCGCGTTAGCAGAGGGGCGCTCTCTTGAGGAGATCGCTGACCTGTTATCGCTTCCCTACACGACAATCAAAACATGGGTAAGAGCATGAGCAAAATAAAAATGAGGGCATTGCCCTATCGAGATCATGAAGTTGAGTCCTTCAAAGATGTAGAGGGCAACTGGCGGTGTAGCGTAACAGACATGCGGCGGACGTTCCTTTCGGTAACGCCGCCATCACCAAGTCAGGGCGATGCTGTGTCTTTCGCCCGCGCTTTTATCGACGATAGGATTCAGCGTTAATCGATCAGTTCGATGGATTGCCGGGGCTGATCCTCAGTATCCCGGCGATCCACCACAGATGCGAAACTAAAAAGCACGATAATCGTTACGAAACTCACGATAATCCCTTCCCAAGAAAACAGGTGCCACATAAACTTGTGCCAACACGAACCTTTCTCAGGATTCATCAGTTCGTAGTAGTGGTGGTTTCGCTCTCGTCGCTGTTGTCCTGATCGTCTGAGCAGTCGCCTGTGTCGCCTGTGGTTTGGCATGTATCTACCGTAACCCCACCCGTGGTCGTCACAACCTCAGTGCAACCGCCAGTGACGGCCAGCAAAAGAATAACGGCGATGACTAATACCGCGCCTATGGCCCACTTTTGTAAATCTTCAGTCATATTTAATCGAGAACCTCACTTTTTTCCAGTGACATCTGCCACGTATATTCGGTGCCGCCAACCTTTGTACTCACGTACGTTGAGGAGCATCCACCTAAAAGAACTACGGCAAACACGAAAAGACTCGCCGCCATCATTACCGAGTTACGCATCAATCCTCCTCTGCTTCGTGACTTGGGTGAATCCGAGGCGGGAGGTCGTCAACATCAGGAGTCTCAGAAGACTTTGAGAACGCCGGGGGCAGGATAAACACTGTCGTACATGCCGCACAGGCATACAAGTTCACGACCTCCTGCTGTAATGCGGTTGACACCGCACCTTCTTTTTCCTGCTCAACAATGTATGCGCGCTGGATCGTGCCTACGCTAAAGAACTGTTTTCCCTCACAGGTGCGGCATACGAATGTCGGTTCATCAGGCATCAGCATCTCCTTATGTGTGAATTAAGTTGAGCGCCACCGGAACCCCGGCGCTCGCGGGTACGACACAAAACGTACGAGAGAAGATCATCCGGCTTGACCTGAGCACGAGCGTCTTTATTCTCATACACCTTTCGGTGTCTTGTCAACACCCCTTATACACCCAAAAAAAACCCCCGCAAAACGCGGGGGTAATCAATCAACCGGAGGAGGAGGTTGAGATGAGGAAACGATCTTTTCAACTTTCGCTGGAAATATAGGCCTTTAGTGCTTGTTTGCATCTGCTGAACCCCGTCAGGGGGTGAAGCAGATTCTGGTCTTTTCTTCTTTTCCCCTGTACTACAGCGAAAGCGAGGGTATCAGAAATTTAGTGATCCGTCAACCCTTCGGCGTCTGTTTGGCTGTCTTGTGGTGTCCTCCACGCCCCCTGTCGGGCGTGTCGGACGTAACCCATAGTTGCATCTGAGCAGTCCATCGTATAGCATCCTTCCGCTACTTGGCATAACAATGGCTTATGGGGCGAAGGATTGAACTTACCCGCGCCCAACTGAAATGGCTCACCGACAACGCCGACTACCTGACTGAACAAGACCTAGCCGATCACGTTGGTTGCTGTATTGATACGCTCAGGCGTATTTTGATGCGAGAAGGAATCCGCTTTTACGACAACGCAAAATATGTCGTGGCTGAATCCCGAAGGCAGAAAAGGTGGGCACGCCCTTGTCTAATCTGCAAGACAAAGGAACCACGCCCGAAATGGCAATATGTCTGCAACAGATGCAAGAAGCGCCAGCGCACGGGTGATCTCGATGCCTAGCATCAAGACAATCCGAGCCAAAGGCCACACCTTCGAGCGTGACCTCGCCAAATACTTCCGTGATAACACTGGCCTCGAAGTCAGGCGCACCTGCCTCACCCAGCAGTTCCACGACCGCAAGCAGGGCCAAGAGGACTTGACTGGCCTACCCCACCTATCCATCGAAGCCAAGCGCGTCGAGAAACTGGACTTCCCCGGTGCCCTGCGCCAAGCCATCGCCAACGCACCCCCGGACTCAATCCCAGTTGTCATCAATCGCCGCAACCGCCAACCACTCGACGACGCCTACGTCCTCCTCCGCCTGTCCGACTTCACAGCCCTATACCAGAAGTTCCTCACAACACTTGAGGACGGCACCCCATCATGACGTTATACGAAACCCCCGCCGACCTCGCCCACGAACAAAAACTGGCCGCCTATCTCGAAGACCACTGGCGCGCTGATCTACACAAACTACCCATACGCTACAACATCGATTTCATGGCCACCAAAAATGGCAAGCCAATCGCAGTCATCGAATTCAAACGTCGCGCCCTATCCATGTCACCACCCACCTACCCCACAATATTCCTAAGCACTCACAAACTCAACGCTGGCATCTCATGGATCACAAATTGGCGCATCCCCTTCCTCTTCATTGTTCAAGACAACACCAACGCATATTTCCAATATCGCTACGACCCCACCCACGACCTTGATATTGTCATCTCTGGCAGAACAGACCGGAACAACGATCAAGACATCGAGCCGACTGTCCATATCCCGACAACGCGCTTCAAGAGGATAAGCCCATGATTAAACCAGCCCACTATGACCTGAAGATCAAGCCACTCGAATACATCCGCGCCAACGATCTTGGCTTTGCAGAAGGCTGTATCGTGAAGTACATCTCCCGTTACAACATGCCGGGATGCGACGCCGTCTCCGATCTCCGCAAGATCATCACCTATTGCCAAGTCCTGCTCGACGAGCAGATGATGGATCAGATCAGCAAGGACGACGTGACCTAACTCTTATCCCGCTCTCTCACTCAGCAATCGTATCCACTCGTCAGCCACAGCCTCCGCTTCGTGAAGACTTTTCAGTTGAGCGCGATAGTGATCACGCTCCTCGACATCTTCTTCATACTCGAAAGGAGCCTTGCACTCGTCAAGAAGGCACTCGGCTTCATCCTCCAAAATCTTGATAGTTTCTTTGAAATCTTCAAGCCTTTCCACGCTCAAAGACGGTTCAAGCGGAAAGATTGCCACCGATCCGTCCTCATTTAACACGGGTTTTAAGGTCATTGTTCAGCCCTCCTTTGGAACTTCAAATAAGATTGGCTTGCCTGTGTGCGAATCGTCACCGCTGATTTCAAACACCAGTTCGCCCATCCCATTGTCTTGGCCGACCTGAGATGCGGTCGCCCGCAAAAAGAAGTCGTATCCAGAGTCGCCAGATTGTTCGTGCCACTCCCTGATTTTCGCGTTGTGCAGTTCGACAAAGTCGCTTGCAAGTTTTTCATCTATCATGATAAATCCTCCTCCACCTGACGCACCCGCTCAGGCACCACCACCTTTAGGTTGCACTGGTCACAGCACTCACCCTCTTTCACGGGCAACGCGTTGTTCCCGTACCCCTCATACTCCTCACCGCAAATCACACACATCGCAGTCGGCTTCAACATAATTTTACGAATCACCATCACATGCCCTCCATTGGCTCATACGCTTTCGGATGCAATACCTTTGGCTCCAAGCCATGATTCACCCGATGTATTTGGTTCCACTCGTCGAAACAATCCTTGCATATCGCACACCGCTCGCCATCAACCGTAAGCGATGGCACATGATCCGCGTGATACGAGATCATCTTCCCGCACCCCACACACTCTGAATGTACGTAGGCGTATCCCATCATAGGCCTCCTGTCATAGACAGTTCAACCTTAATTCGGAATCGGCCCCACATTGTGCGGCGGTTGCTGATGGCATCCATCATTAACTCCGCAACCGAGTCACCTTGCTCTTTAATTTGCAGACGACTCTCTGAGTCCAAGACAGAAAGATGTTTCTCGATCCAATCGCAAACGATTTCCCAGTCTCCTTCCTGAAAAAAGTTTGCGGTCATCCGATTCCATGCGCCTCGACGCAGTGATAAAACGTCATCAGCGGCGTCCTTCTCTCTGCCCACATCGAGGCGAATAGAGGCGCTTAACGTCACCCATTCATGCAGATGAGCGAAAGCATAATCATCCTCGCGGATGGAATACTTTGTATGCGCTACTAGCATTGTAGTCTCCTAAGCGTTGCTTACATTAGAACAAAAAAAAGGGGAGAGCACCACGCTCTCCCCTCCCGATACAGATACCCTATTTTACTCGTCTAAATCACGCACCATCTCTGACACACATGCGACCAGACTCCCCTTAATATCTGCGATTTGATCGATACATGCGTTCGTCGCTTGCGCTGACACACATTGCCCCAACACACCCTCCATGTACTCAATCTGACCAATCAATACCTGAGAATACTCCAGTATTTCTCGATCCAACCAACCCTTAAACTGATTTGTGTCATGTGACATTGTTCACGTTCTCCTTCTCGCTCCGCGCGAGTTTGGGAGTTATTAGTACGTGTGCCACACACCATCACTGTGTCAGAAAGGATAACCTTTGGCTTAGACCCACCGCTTTGACTCCAACTTCAGTCCTTAGCAGGGGAGCGCCTTCAGCCGCTCGGCCACCTCTCCTTCATCAACGTTAACAAGAACTTATCGTCAACGCCAATTGGTACACAGTGCAGGGTGTGTGTCACACACCTCTCGCAGTACCAGTAATTATACGTGAACAGCCCGGCCCATCCCAATCCCACCAAGCAGGACAGCCAAACGCCAGCGGGTCGTGGCTAAACGAATTATGGAACACGCGCCACATCCACTGCCTCAAAGTTAACGGCATCTCGAATGAATCTCTCATAGCCTGCCCACCGCATCTTCAAGATGCCCTTGAGACAGGTGCGAGTACCGCATCACCATCGCCAAACTACTATGACCCAACAACTCCGCTACCGTACGCAAATCAGCACCGTTCATCACCAAATGGCTTGCGAACGTATGTCGACAGTCGTGCGGTGTGAAGTCATCGATGTAGGCACAATCAGTTGCCTCATAAAACTTATCGTAAAACGAAGTCTTATCCCATCTCTGGCCATTGTTCTTAACAAATACTAACTCAGTGGCTTTGCCGTGCGTGCCCAGGACATCACGAACTTTCTTATGCAGCGGCACCCGTCGTCGTTTTGGCTTGGCTGACTTTCCCTTCTTGGAAACCAACGTCACACTACCATCATCCAGATTGATAGCACTCCACGTCAGGTTAATCATCTCACCCAATCTCGCTCCGGCATACATCAGGAAGGTTAACTCCCGCACCATGTTCCCGCTACAGCCGTTCAACATGGAGGTTCGCTCGGCGTCCGAGAGGTATCGACACCGGCCTTCACCGTCAGGAGGAAGATCAAACTTGGCTTCCTTACACAAGCCACGACTATGACCATAATTGATAATCGCCTTCATCGCATTTAACTCTCGCCTTACAGTCGAGTCTTTGTTATCACGATGCACATCAGCGACATACTCATCAATCGCTAACTGGTCAATATCATCGACTTCATACTCATCCCAGTACCGCAACAATCTACTGAGATGCCCGGCCTGAGTCTTCGACAAGCCACCCCGTCGATCCTCATACCGTTTGGCCACGGCACGAAAGGACACGGCATCATCACCACCCCCTTTCAGCAAAGCCAACTCCATCTTTGCGCGAATCACTTCGGCTTCGGCCATTCGTGACTTAGGCAAGCCCGTACTCTTACGAATACGCTTCCCGTTCACAGTGCCGACCACCTGAAGCATGTTCGTGCCAGCCTTATTCGCTAAACGCAACATGGCCTAACCCTCCCCGCTCTACTGGCGTATCTGCACCAGACCGACACGTCATGTCGGGCCGACTCATCATATTTTCTTTGCACTGCGCCGTCGAATTGCCGCCCCAGCCCGTACTCAAGTGAAGTGCGGAGGTTCGACACAGATTCCGGTGCGCGTTTCGCGGGCTGACACAGTGCCCATCAATATAACGTCCGGCCCAGCCTCGCTCCGCCTCCTTGAGGCCGTCGATCCTGAGAAGATAACCCGGCAGTGTTTCGCCCAACGAATTTTGAAAAGTGTCGGGGTAACAGACCATCGACTTGTACCCCTGTATATATTGGTACCTCATGTATTACTCCTAAACGTCATTAGCCCAACTCTTGGGCACGCCCGCTAGGTTTTGATAGACCTCATCACTAACTCCATCGATCATGCCCTTACCCATCATCGCGATCTGGCCTCTCTTATTGACGCCGAACTTACTTGCGATAGTCCGAACATGAACCTTTGCGGTATTCACACTACAACCTAACTTTTTCGCTACGTCATCATTACTCCCTCCTCTTATTAACATTTGCAAAGTCTGGTGCTGTTTCTTTGTGAGTTTCGACAGTGCCCCCACAGCCTCGGCATCATCGTCACCACCCCTACTGCCACCCGCACCTCCGGTTCCTATCAACTGAAACAATGCATCTACCTTGGCTTCCAAGCCTATGAGACGCATCTCCAACTCGTCCCGTTTCATGCAACAACCTCCATTTATCAAGTGATTGCAACTCCATCAAGAACTCCCCTTTACCGCTACCTCATATTTGACCCACATCAAGAACACCTAAAGGGTGTATCAAATACAATACACCACCCCCGGCAGGGTGTCAAGCCAACACCCATGCATAAGCATTAAGGTAGGTTTACTACGCTAAAAGGGGATTGCCGACGCCTCGCACATATTTTTTACATCTTTCGCACGTCACTTCGTCAAGGCTGTCGGCGAACAGCGGCATCAATAAGGCAGGCGAATTTTTTCTGGCTTTAGCCATCTTGCATGCGGTCTCGCCGTCACGCTTCAAATGCTTAACCTTTACATGTCTTCGCCCAGTTCCACGCGTCGATGCTGTTACCGCACGCACTAATAATGGGTGGGGGAACGCGCCCATCAGTGAACCTCCTCTCCTAACGGATGCACATACATATCACCGTCCAACTCAAAGTCAGCATCGCCTACCGTAAAGCCCCGCAACTCTGCAAACTCTTGAGGAACGATCCCCTCCTCCTTCCGATCAAAGGCATCCGAGCACGCCTCAACAAACACATTCTTCGCCTCGATCACCTTGTCGTTATCGCTCATCAGAAACGTGGCGATGGTCAGCACCTGTAGCATGACATCCTGATCCTCATGCTCCCAAAAGTCCTTACGCACAGCCACGCTCATCTGGCCTAGATCGTTAATCACAATAGAAAAAAGCGGATCACTCATAACCCTTGCTCCTTGTTAATCTGCGCTCCGCCTTGCGCGATTTACGATGCGCTCCCCCCTTGCGCAATAACGGTATCACCCCCCGCCTTGGCTTTATTCGTCGCTTCTTCATCGGCTTTCCTCGCAAGGTAAAAAGAGTAAACAGAATTCCATACCGCACCACAGTCCTTACACTGTATGCACGAGCCATCGAATTCGACACCCTGCATCTTCTCGCTTCCGCATTGTCCACATTGCATACGCCCCATCATGACCGCCCACTATCTGGCTTGTCGTCCTTAACCCAAAGCCCTTCAAGAAATTCGATCATGTACTTGGCGTACCCTTTAAGGTAATGACGGCCCTCAAACTCAAACACCCGCTCATCATCGCCATCACACCCCTCATACACATCACGAAACTGCGCCAACTTATCCGGCGTGAACGTGACAACCCCCTCCCCACTCTTCAACCTAACACTGGCTTTCGCACTAAGCATCTGCTGTCTCCACGATTTCAATTGTCGTACGGTTTGAAATATTTCTGCTGTTGATCGATTGATCCAAGCCACGCAAATGCAAATACCTGATTGCTGCCGCTTTCGATCCGAACGCACGCACCTTTCCGTCACTACTCCAGCCCTTCTCTCCGCTCTTATACGATATATACTCAAGCACTCTCCCTTTCCTTCTACGCACCATATAACTCATCAACTTTCTCCTTGTGAAAAACCAAGGGGTGTTGGGCCGATACCCAACACCCCTTCAAACGATTGCCACGCTTACAGGTTATGAGGGGACGTTTAACCCCCGCCTAGCACCATCGAGCGCGGCTTGGCTTGCGACATCTCTGCCGGTAAGGAACTGCTAGGCTATTTAGATTTCAGCCTGAGGTCATACAAAGACACACCACTCTTCCACTTACACAGATCAAGAACATCCAACAGCGACGCCTTCAACTCATCGCTTGCGTCCTGGGTCAAGACAATCCCCGCACTTGAGAACTCACTCTCCAACGACTGCTTGAACTCCTCGACCAACTCGTCCGAATCATGGCGATCAAGCGTGATCGTCCTACTCGCTCCATGCGCATTGGAATCTATGATCTGCTTTGCGCTGTTATACGAATAACTAGACCCGCGCTTACCCCTATCCCACAACGGTCGGGATTGATCCAAATCGTCCATGTGCGAGCCATACAATCCATCGTAACCATCACGCCAACTATCATTGGCTAGGTCATCACCGAACACACCACCCTTATCGAAATAGCCCTTGTACTCCGACACCTTCGGCTTCTCCTCTTCGGGCATTACATCTTCCAACAACTTCTTGGTTAAACTCTTTTCACTCATGGACGCATCTCCTTTTCAATTTCAAGACACACATTAAAAATCTTTACCCTATCCTTGTGACGCACGCGTTTCTCCTTCACCCGCATCGCAACACGCCACCAGAAAGCGAAGTCAGTGCTTGGCCTTTGCGGATACAAGCCATACCAAGACACTCGACAGGTTGGCCCTCGCTTCCCGGCATTAAGCAACCCTCCGGTGCGCTAAACTCGACGCCTTCATCAGTTCCTTGTTGTTCAACACCACACGCTGACCCATCAACACCTTGGCCACCTGTGACATCACCTCACCGGGCAACTCATCTATATCGTTAATCACAACCCAGTTCTTGTAGTAACGTTGAACAGCGTTATCACAAATACCGATGCCAACAACGTGCATCCCGGTATCACTCAGCCCCGCAACCACATCCCGCACATAATTACGAGCGCCATCAAACCACTCCGACCTTCTCACACCATTAGGCTCCCGGCCTATACGAAACGCCGGTTGCCCATCACTCAGCACGATCAAGACCTTCTTGTTCTCTGGCCGTTTCATCAGCCGACGACCCGCCCAAGCCACACTCACGCCATCACAGTTCTCTCGGCCACAGCAAAACCGAATCGATGCAAGACTTCCCTTCGACTCGCGCAACGTATCGTTAAAGCCCTTGAACACGTAATAGGTTTCATTCTCGTAACGACTGAATCCACGCAGGTCACTACTCCGAAGTTCGGGAGGGTCTAACCGTCCATCATTAAAGAACCCCGTCACCTCGAAGGGCACGTTGATAGTGTTCATCGCCTCAGCCAGACAAATCGCACTCATCTGAGCCAAGTCCAACTTTTCCCCATCCATGCTCCCGCTCAGATCAACCAACACCTCCACCGCTGTGTTCATCTCAGGAGTATCTTCCGGCATCCAGAACACGTTTGGCTGTCCACTGAACGCCTGCACTAACCTTTTCGTGTCCAACGCACCGAACTCCTTACCGTCATCACGACCACGCCGCATCATGTCTTCCAAGCCACGCTCTAACTTTCTCCGCATCGTGCTGATGATTCCCCGCATCCCCTGACTGAAATGCGCATACATCGAGGCGTCACCACGATTCAGATACTTCTTGTATTTATTCAACTGAGTCTTAGCGGCCCCGTGGGCAGGGTTATAGGGCGTGCCATCAATATGAAACGCCCCCTTCCTCGTGATCACTGCATCCCACGCATCCGTCTTACTTCTAAATGCCTTGTTGGGTATGCCCTTTACGGCACTATCAAACTCTTTCTGCACAATCGATTCAAAGTCGATCTCGATAGGATCACCCTTCGTCGGCTCGTCCGTGTCCGCACGAATATCTCCTATCCCCGGCTTATGAACAGGTTTCTTACCTCTACCATCATCCCCGTTCTCGTCGCCACCGCTGTCACCATCACCTTCATCACCCTCATCACCATCTCCACCACCACCACCCGACGTATCGCCATCACCCTCGTCCGATTTCGGCTGTCCCTCACCCTCTTCTTCCTCTTCTTCATCGTCCTCATACACCTCGGAACTCACCTTCTTGGCCAACTCGAACACGCTCCACGTATCACTACACGCAATGGCTTCCTTAGCCCAACCCTCGGCCTCCGCATAGATGTCGTCGTCGATCAACTCGATACACTTATCCAACGCCTTACTCGTGTACCCCTCCATCTTGCGTCCGGCCCACGTAATGGCCAACGGCAACGTCCTTTTGCGATTCGTTAGAATGTCAGGATCATGTTCATCCCCTTCCTCACTGACAAAGTCATCGATAAACGTGCGACACACAGCCTCCACCGTTGCCTCCAGATTCTTCTTGGCACCTGGATACGAACGTATGTGCAGTGGCTCAATGCGCACATCCTCCATTGCATTGGTTATCTTCGGGACAGCGGGCTTCTTCTCTTCCTTGGCCCACTCCATGATCTTCTCCATCGCATCAATGTCAGTGAACCGTTGATGTCCGCCCGACTCATGATCGATGTACCCTCTCGTGATCCGCACCTGCTCCGCTGACAACTCGGCACTCTCCGGTAACATGGGCAGGTTCACTCGCCTCCGATCCGTGAACGCACCACTCCCTTCAAACGTAACTCTCGCACCAAAGTTCCTTGCCAACGTCCGACTCGTACCCTCGGCCTCGTCTTTGAACTGATCAAACTTCATTCGCTTTCCTCCTTGGTTAGGTATCCAAACGGTGGCGTCACGGTTTCCCATTCACCGTTTGGGTAATCGATGCAAAGCCAAAGCGTTCCGTCATCATCGAGAACGTATAACTCTTGGTGCTGTCCTTCTGGATTGCTCCATACAATGGTTTGGAACTGTTTAATTTTGACGTAACTCACGATTCACCCCGCTGAACACGATCCAACAACCCGGTCATGACAGCACGATCCGTCGCACTGCCTCGTATCAACACCACGCTATCGAAAGCCAACTTCATCGCCTTCCTCGCGTCACTCATCAGCGTCTTGTAACTCACGTACTGCATACCCAACTGCTCAATAGCACGAGCACTGATTGGCTGAAGAATCTCAGCATTAACAAACGCGGCACGATGCTCAGTGACGTAATCCATAATCGTCTTGGCCGCATCCTCATCAATGCCCGGAGCCTTCGTCTTCAACAACTTGGTTTCATCGGCCTTACTGAGATACCCAATCTCAATCCAGTTGGTGAACCTATCGAGAAACGCCTGACTCTGGTGCCTCGCACCCTGGTACAAGCCAAACTCGTCACCCTGCCCAACCGTATTGGCTGTCGCTACGATCCGGTGCCAATCGTGCGGACTCACAAGACGGCCACCGTCCTCGTTCAGCATGATCCCCTGATCCTCAAGCGCCCTCTGGAACACGTAACTCACCTCTGGCCTCACCCGATCCACCTCATCGCACAGCAGGATGAACGGCCCCGCAATAGCGGTAGGCAACACACCCTCAATGAACTCGCTCACGGTCACACCATTCGAGGGACAAACCTTCAACACATCACGGCCAATCAAATCCAATCTTGTGATCTCGCTATCAAAATTGACCCTGACCAACGGCCAGTTCAGACGCGCCGCAATCTGAAGAAACAGCGTCGTCTTCCCCGATCCTGTGTGGCCAACCGCATAAGTGTTGATGCCCCTGACCAACCCGGTCAGCGCTTTCAACAGTGCTTCGGGACGAAAGATGTACGACTCATCAATCTCTGGAACCAATGGGTGTGGATGCTCCCATTGGAAGTGAGGAATATCGAAGTCCAAACTGGCCCTTTTTCGTAGACCTATTGACGTATACGCTTTACAACTAACAACTGTTCCCCCCGGTAATTCGCCGGAGGCTTCGATCTTTTCTGACATGAACACTCCCCAGTGTCGTCGTTGCTGTTACGTACCTTAAACGGTACTCCTTTCGGTGTCAACTACACACCTTTTACAGTCATAAAAAAGGCCGACTGATCTCTCAGTCAGCACCCTTAGTTGTTTGTAACAATCCTCTACTGGGAGTAGAGGATTGTGAAAACACTAACTGCCATCACCCTCCAAGGGGGGCATTGACTCATCGTCGTCCTCCTCGTCATCGGAGGCACTCTCAAGCATGACCAATTCACGGGCTAAATTTTCTTTACGAAAGCATAATTCTGGTATTTCATTGTCCCCTGCTGTGTAAGCATCTTCACCCTCCAAGGGGGACATCGACTCCCCCTCATGTCCACACACGTTGTTTCCGTCGTTCCAAATACATCCGGTGTGGTCGTTGACGCACCACCAATCCCCAACGCTCACTTCGAGAAACGCCTGCTTCTTGTGCTTCGCAAACGTCCAAGGCCACGGGCTATCATCCCATTCTCGTACGCAAGGCTTCTCCTCATCAGCCTTAGCAAAACAATAGTTGCAAATAAGTTTGCCAATTTCCAAAGAACACCACGCATCAGCCGGGCGGTATTCGCATACTGTGCATACCCCTTTAATATTAAAAAAGCAGGCCCCCTTCGGTTTCTTTGTAGACATTGTTCATCTCCTAAAAGAAAGCCCCCTTGCGGGGGCATAATGGAGTAGCAGTTCGCTACTTTGTGGAGGAAGTTTCAGCAATTTCTTCACGCATAATATCTACTTCATCCCACGCATCGTTTTCAGTAAGCCCCCTCGACATTAACTCACTCACCATATCCCAATTTTCGGTTTGCTCGTTGATGGAAGTATTGCCCATCATGTGCCCGGTGTCGTATTGGATGGGGTAATTCTCTCTCTCAAATTCGGAATAATCCATCGTCCTGTTGTAGGCAGTGTCATAGTGAGGGAGGTAGGTCTTGTGGCCCTTCTTCACGCCAAGGTATGGGGAAGTGAACACCTTTTTCTTTACGTTCTTTTCGATAAGCGCGGAGAACTTATCGTGATTTCGCTTAGGAACCATGTCGAATTCGAGTTGTTCCCAAATCAGATTGTTCTCCATGTCCCAAAGTTCGAGCGTGTACTCGTTCGATTGGTTAGTGATCAGCATCAGGTAGTAAGGGGTATTCTCCGAATAACCCTCCATCTGCTTTATGTCGGTGACTGAGGCACTTGTTCCCATTCTTACGTGACTATGCCACCAGAGGCGGACGTTTTCGTGCTTGTCTAGCATTACTGCCATGTTCGTTGCGCTAACATCCACACTAGCCCCACTCACCTCCTGCTCCGGCACGACAAGGTCACCGCTGATGTGGAAATATTCCTTATCACGCCTTACATCTAACCAACCCGTGATCTCGGTATCGACGGATTGCGTTGCGTACATAATTTGGCCCCACGTTTCCGAGTCCATTGTGACAACGGGTTCTGTTGATTCGATCTGTCTCATGATTAAGCCTCCACGGGAGTGCGCCACAATTCCATAGCGCTAAGGTTGAAATGAATGTTCTCCATGATTCCGGTTTTCCACCAGTTAATCAGGAGAGTGGTTGCAGTTGCCGATACGAACCCTGATGTCACGCCACAGTTGATAGGTAGACCGCAAGCAGTGGTTTCCCCTTCGTAATCTTCCGAAGGCAGATTGGCCTGATAATTATCGCGATGGGTTCCCTTTCGGGGGTCGTACATCATCACCGAACCCTGATACGCATCCATGCGGCAATCCACTACCAGTTCGGATTGATTGGCCATTGCGTTCCACATCACATCTTCCCGGCCGTATCTCGTATCAAGAGCGCTGATCAGGATTTTATGAGTATGCTGATACAACTTCGAGAACTGCCTGTTATTAAACTGCCATTTCAGGAAGTTCTCAGTACCTACCTTTGACCCGACTAAGGACTCAAGCGATCCCACCTTGGCATAGCCAATCTGCTTACTCTGATACGCTTGATTCGAGAGATTATGGGGTTCGATAACGTCATCGTCGTATACCGTGACGTTCGTGACACCCAGACAAGCCAAGTCGAGAGCGACCTTACTCCCAACAGCGCCCGCGCCAATCAGGCCAACGCTTTGTTCGGGATAATCCCGTGGGTTATACAGCGGTTCAGTTCGTGATCTATCCATTCGGTTGCACCTCCACAATGCGTTTAAGTTGGTCAAGATGACCGAGAATATTTTCTCGGGAAGATTTTTTCATTCGATCGAGATCGCTTCCCGATGCCGAATCCGAATACCCATCGTTATCCGCCATGTCCTCCGCGTTGTTATAACAATGTTCACAGAGATAGCCGCTCTCACCGTTTTCCCAGTAGTAAGCGCGATCATCCCCACAGGGATCAAGATCAAGATCTTCCCAATGGGGCAACCGCTCTCCTCCTTGGGCGCGGAAGGTAAATTCGCCGTCGAAAATGAGGTCATCACAGTCATCACAATGATATTCAGCGTAAACTGTGGTTATAGATGTGCTTCCACTCATCAGGCCACCTCCTGTAATTCCGGGGTAAAGGTCGGCCATCTTCGCGCAGTCCTTCCCGCCGGATCATCACTACTGAAGGACTGCAAAAACGTGAGGACGGTTTCGACCGCATCTATGAACTGGTCGTTCCTAAGTTGTTCGAGAAACACGCCACCAAAGGAACCAAGACACGCTTCGAGTGAACCTTGGTGAATTACATGGGGATGCCCCACCATCGACTGATCGTACCCTTCGTAAAGGTTCTCCCCTACCGGGATAAAGCGTGAATAACATTCTTCAAGATTTATATCGAGAACGTGCGGCTCAATTATGATGTCGTCGAAACTCCCTTCGGTATCTTTCGCGACCAAATGTGTCGTCAGTATGAGTAGGTGCCCTTTACGAAATAAAGCGCGTTCAACAGTCGCGAACGTATCCACAATCGTTTTGCACAACGGCGTCATATCAAGAGGCGGTGCGTTCTCGAAACGCTTTATCACGTTTGCCTGCTCAACCAACTTACGATGGTGTGCCAATGTTTCTCGTAAGTGGTGGTCATATTCCTCTTTTGCTCTCGAAGCGGTTTGTCGAGCCTCCACAATAATCCCGCTTCCTACGCGCCATAGGCCGTCGTCCTTTCTGGCCCTTACACCAAAAATCGCGGTAATCTTTTCCTGCATTGTTTCTGTCATTTTCGTGAACCTCCACAATTCAAGCGAAAAAAAAAGCAGACCCCCTTTCGGGGGTCTGCCACCTGCAACATCGGGACGTTAAGCCCCTTTCGCGGATTGCGAGACGGTGAGGCGGTCACCATCTGCGAGCGATGCGTTCGCATCAACCACCGCCCCATTCAGGACGATGCCCATTCCGGCAGGGGTAATACCCTGCTCGGAAAGAAACTCCGATACCGTCGCGGCATCAGAGTCAACAATCGCTCTTGGAGCGTTGTTGTTACCGAAAATAATTGCTTTCATAGAACCTCCGTTTCATGAAGCAGGTTGGTTGGAAACATCAGCAAGGGAACTAAGTAACTCATCCCCCTCTACTAAAGTAGAGGGGGTGAGTTACGTAATAGGTCGGCCAGTCATTCACGATTGATGACGCTCCATCAATCTCACGATACCGCCGACCCAGTTATCGTGAACCCCATCGCCCCATCTCTCGACAACGAGCGGGATGATGTGATTACCGCAAGCCAGATAAAGATCGACAACGCGATCCTTATCCTCCATTTGACCGAGAAACTTGTCGAATTCGCAATCATGCGCCCATTTGGGGCTTGTTTTTGCGTCAATCATCTTCCACCTCCGTGAAATAGGTAAGGATTTCGGCTAATACCCCAGCCACGAACAGGAGAAACAACCACCCTGTAGTCAGGATCAACAACATGAAAATATCATCGGCCATTTTTTGCCTCCGGCAATAATCAATCGGTTTTTCATCGGCAATCTTCAGCAGGTTAAGGGGTTCATCCCCTCTATCAGAGATAGAGGGGTGAACACCTAAAGGGTTCCGCCCTTTTGCGAAACGCCCGTTTCATAATTGCCCTAACGCCTGTTTCGCACCTTCAGTCCAACCGTAAGCCTTCCCGAATTGCGTGAATCTCTGTTTGGCTTTACCCAATGGGTAATCGAGAGATTTGAGTGCCTTTCGCGACCCTTTGACGGGAACACGTTTAACGCGAAGACCGCTCGCATCCATTGGAACAATCGTGAGATGCTTGTAGCCCTTTTTCACGATAACGGCCACACGCCATCCTGTTCCATCGTGCCATTTCGCGACTGTGGGGATATTCATTTCACGTTCTCCTGTGTGGTGCCCCCTTTCGAGGGCACCAGTTCATGATTAACTCTGGTCTGTGCCATCAACCGTAGGTTCTCCCGCACTCACGATTTCAAATTCTTCACGAAGTAACTGGAATTGCTCATCAGTCATAACGGGATCATTCATACACACCCATTTATCGTCATCGAACGACAGTTCGATGTATGGGTCATTTTCGTAAAGCCACCCAATCATCCCTTCTGAGAACATCACGGACATACCATTCTCGAAAATCAAGTCCACAAGTTCGTCCGTTATTTCGGGATTCCACGATTTAATTTCACTTCTCGTAACCATTACGATTACCTCGCTGTTTTGGTTGCAGGTTTGGCCGGAGCAATTTCCGACTCGCCATCAAAAGAACTGATTGGCTTTGCCAATCAGACGTGTGTGCGTGGTTTCGTAAGGACGACACGGCGTATCACGAAAGGGAAAATCCTCGATCATGGCAAAACGCAAAGGTGTTGAAATGATTGAAGGCTCATCTCGCAAACCAATCGTTCGTGAGCACAGGATCGTTCCGCAAGAAATTGACCCTAATCGCAAGAAAGTTAAGCAAGTTACCGTTTCTTCTCTCGCGAAAATGTACGAACGTGCCCCACTCACGATGCGTGACGTTGCGAAATTACGCGGATACATTCGTGATGAAGTGCAGACCATCCTTCCGCTTGCAGTTCGCGCCGTAGAAGGCGACATCAAGTGGACTCCACAACAGGTCGCGCTCTTTCGCACCTTAATGGCAAAGGTCGTTCCAGACCTTTCTCAATCTCACACCACTGTTGAGCACCGTCACGTCGATGTGAACAAACTATCGCGAGACGAATTAGAGGCAATCGCATCGGGAATAAACGATGGCGAAGTAGAGGAAGCCCCTCAAAGGGGAGTTCTGCCCCCAACGGAATCAGACACTTAGTGTCGTTTTCGCTTTCAACTGTGACAGATCGAGTCATTTCGTGACCAATCACACACATACGAACAAAAAAAACGGGAGACCCCAAAGGGGTCTCCCGCATCCCAGTTCGCGGTTACGACAACTTCGCGATAATGGACTCCATCACCTTCTCCAACCTTGCGATCCGCTGATCGGCGTCGGAGGCACCCTGAGCCTTTGGCTCAGGCTTATTCGTGAAGGTTGCAACTGCCTGCTCCTTCGGAGCAGACCCTTCACACGCCGGAACCTTCGTGAGATCGGCCTTACTCGCGGCCTTGCTACCTTCGCGGTAAGCATCCCGACCCTCAAAGATCGGCTTCGCCGAAAGGTCACACGTCACGACCATTGGCCCAGTTGCCTTTACTTCGTAAAGGTTGCCCTGAATCGCCACACCGTAAAGGGTCTTTCGGCCCTTCTTCGCGATCCTGATCGGGTGACCGTTCAACTCCATCCGGCCTTTTGGGCCGTTTTCTGCGATGACCTTCGGTTTCGTGTTCAACACATGGGTTGTGCTCATGAGCAAATCCTCAAATTGACCGGGAAATCCCCGGCAGATCGAACCGAAAACCGGCTCGCCATCACAAGAGCACCGAGCCTTTGGCTCGGAGAAGCGTGTGACGCCCACACATGACACACGTAACACGCGCGAATTCGCGCGGGCGGGGGGGGGTGACCCCGGCACCCGCTTTGTGAGTTTGCGTCGTAACGGTAGCCCCTCCCCGCGAGCACTTTCAAAAAAATTCACAACCTGTACTAAAGGAGTGACAGATGACTATTGTTAAGTCGGAACACTTGACCAGCACCACCACACTTAAGGATTTTGCTGACTCGATGAAGCAGAAACGCTTCAACGAGATTGAAGACCCCATTAAGCGGCAACAGGCGATATACGACCATTTGATGGATTTGATGATCAACACGATCCACGACCGAACAAAGGCCGCCGACTTGGCCGCTACCCGCATTAAGACGCAACGCGATTACGGTGGAATGAACCCTACCATCGAGGATGTTCCGGTAGAGGACGTTGAGTG
>Ga0208299_1000480_pt1 | contig 37222 bp, 56 predicted proteins | sample 15_taG_FD_184089 | JGI IMG/M metagenome (GOLD analysis project Ga0208299, IMG submission 184089) | Marine viral communities from the Subarctic Pacific Ocean - 15_ETSP_OMZ_AT15312 metaG (SPAdes) (version 2) | ecosystem: Environmental > Aquatic > Marine > Oceanic | place: Pacific Ocean | collected... | reverse complement strand
CAGAAACTAGAAAGGTAGCTATATATGATGATGAAGGTAATGTCAGTTATGGTGATGAAACTGAAACTAATACAAGACATATTAATATGTTGAAACATTGGACAGCTAACCCGACAGATGAAGTAGATCCAGCATTTGTATCATTGGAGGCTAACTAATGAGCAACGCAAGAAAACTCGCAGACTTACTAGACAGTGCAGGAGATGTAAAGTCAAGTGCTTTAGATAATGTTCCAGCCAGTGATAATGCTAGTTCATTAACTTCAGGTACGATTCCTGTAGCCCGTATAGCAGATGATGCAATTACAAATGCTAAGATGGCTGATGATGCAATTGATTCAGCACAGATAGCAAGTGGTGCAGTTGACGATGCCCATCTAGCTACGGGAATTAGTTCTTCTAAATTAACAGGAGCTTTACCTGCTATTGATGGTTCTAGTTTAACTGGTATTACAGGTACGACTACTCGTGTTCATGCATTTAGTAAAAATGCTGCTGGTAAACTTATATGGACTCATACTGAAGGTACTTTAAGTTTAACAGATAGTAGTGGAGTAGATAACTATTTAGACTGGCATATTGGTTCATCTGACCAAGTGTACACGGTTAATTCAGATGGAAAATTAATATGCACATATACATAGGAGAATATAAATGGCAACAGTTGATTTAGGAGTTATAAAACCAGTATTTAAAGGTGCTTATAATAATAGCACAGCATATATATTGGATAATATAGTAACAAGTGGAGGATCAAGTTACATTTGTATCTTAGCTTCAACAGGTAATGCAGTAAGTAATGGTACTTACTGGTCGAGTCTGGCAGCTGGTGGTACAGATGTTGGAACAACAATAACAACACAAGGTGATGTTTTATATCGTGATGGTTCTGGTTTGCAAAGACTTGCAAAAGGAACAGCAGGGCAGGCATTAGTTATGAACTCGGGAGCAACTGCTCCTGAATGGGGTTCAGCTGGAAAAGTAGTTCAAATTAAAAGGGCATCTGCGTCTGGTTGGACTCAATCTTCTGATGATATGTCTAATGAGTCTGATTTTGACGGTAATCATGGAAGTAATCACGTTGATCTAAATATAACACCCACATCATCATCTAATATAATTATTGTTTGGGCAAGTGCTGCCGCTGGTATAGGTGGTAATGACCTTGGTTTCGCAGGCATATATCATGGTACTGGTAGCGGATCTGTATGTATTAATTATAATAGTGCTAATGGTTATTCAGCAGATGGTACTGGTATGACAGTTGTGGGTTCTTTCGTAGCAGGTACTACAAGTTCAATGGAAATTTCATTTAGGGCTATAGGTAGTTGGGGTGGGAATAATATTAGGCTAGGTACAAGCAGAAGCACAAATGCTGGCGTAGAACCTTATGGAGATTTAACAGTAATGGAGGTAACAGCATGATTTCAGAAGCAATTAATATATTATATCCATCAGCAGTTTATGTTAAAGAACGTGGTGGAGTTATTTCAGCAGAAGATAAAGATTATAATAATATTACTCTTGATATGGCTGCAGTTAATACAAAAGCAGCAGAGTTACAAGTTATTGAGGATTATCAAGAACCAAGGAGAAGAGCTTATCCAAGTTTGCAAGACCAAGCTGATATGCGATATCACGATGCAGTAAATGGTACTACAACTTGGCAAGATGCTATCAAAGCAGTTAAGGACAAATATCCTAAGGAGTAACATATGACTAACAAAGAGATCGTAATAGCAACTGGAGTGATTGTTTTTATAGCTCTTATGCTTTGGGGGGTTGAAAGTACAATGTGCGAACCTCCTTGTGTATGACGGAGATAGAAAAGTCTACAATGCAATGGCGGTGGACTGCTCTGTCTGTTTATTTATTAATTTGTTTTTACGACTTTCTATTCGTACCAATTTGGTACGGTTTGAATAGACCAGATATTAGCCAATTAATGGATATAATAAATGCAACAAAAGAACCAATGGTCCAAATGGAGTTAATGAAAACATTGACAGGACAACATAACCCCTTCACCTTAATGGGTGGTGGGCTATTTCATCTTGCCTTTGGTGCTATCTTAACTGGTAGTGCAGTCGGCTTAAACAAATAAGGAATTAAGAATGTCACAGACTAAATGGGAATTTTCAAAAAAGATAGACATACCAACCATCGTAGTATTAATGGGAATAGCCGTAGGTGGTGTCTACAAAGTATCTGAGATAGAGAAGGATGTGGCACTCAATAAGCAGAGCATAGCTAACAACGCTGCTGTGATTAGTGAGATGAAAACTGAGAGCCAAGCTATGTTCAGTAGGATAGATAATAAGTTAGATAAGATGATAGATATTATCCACTCATACCAAACTAGCAAGAGAAACCAATGAAATTATTACTAACATTATTTATATCGTTCCTCCTTAGTGGCTGTGTTAATTCAGGGTACAGCAATGTATTAGCATTAGATGATTTTAATATGGCTTCTTTTGGCCCTGATGCCAAGATAGAAGTAAAGAGAACAGAAGTCATATTAAAAGTAGTTATACATAAAGATGAACAGAGCCTTAACAATGCTTACTGGAAACATACTAAAAAATATGGTAAGCAAGTATTGGGTTTTGCATTAGTACATCCTTCAGTAGATACTTGTTATGTACATATAATGGTACCAGATAAATGGGATGATAGAGAGGCATTAGCTATTATGGGTCACGAAGTGTACCATTGTTTATTAGCTGAACACGGCCCCCCTATAGTTCCTCAATAAAGGAGAGAGAGTAATGATTAGTTTACTTACAAACGTAGCACCAATAATTATGGGCTTCATTATGAAGCTTATGGCTATTAAGAGTAAAGCAGCTACAGATTTACAAAAGTTACAGTTAGAGGCATTAAGTGCTAGAGCAGCTGAGGTAGATAAAGCTAGAGAAGTAGCTAAATCAGAGAGTCCTTGGGCAGCACTCAATAGAAGAGTAATTATATTTGTACTACTTGGTATTATAGTATTTACACAGGTTGCTCCAGTATTCTTAGACGTGCCTACTGTTATACCTACAATAATTAAAGGTACAAGTTTTTTAGGTTTTGATATTACACCAGACAAAATAGAATATATTACTGTTAATGGCATGTTAAAATTAGATGAAGTTTTTAAATGGACTACTATTATCGTAGAGTTTTATTTCGGAGCACAACTAGCAAAGGGGTAAAAAATGGACTATTGGACTATTAAAGAAAAAGTAAAAAAATTAATTAAGTCTCATAACAAATCAAGAAAAAAACACAGGGTATTCCCCTGTAATAAAAAACCACAATCATAACCACTTCTAATAAAAGACTATTCTGGGAGGCATTATGTATAAAAGAGCGATTGTTATACCTGATCAGCACTTTCCGATACACGATGAGAAAGCAGTAAAAGTAGTATTAAAGGCAATAAAATATATTGAGCCAGATATATTTATAAATTTAGGCGATGTTGGCGAGTGGGAATCAGTTTCTGCTTGGAAGTACAAAGGAAAGAAACTACCTCCTTTAGAATATCAAATGCCTTTGGTCGATGAAGAAATCAAAGCAGTTAATAAACAAATAGATAGATTCGATAAAGTATTAAAAGAAATTAATTGCACTGAAAAATATATACTTGCTGGCAATCATGATGAATGGCTAGATAGTTTTGGTGATAATCATCCATATCTAAATAAGTATAATTTTAAAGAAGCCTGTAGATGGGAAGAAAGAGGGTATGAGTATAGAGGATATAACAATGTTTTAACTATAGGTAAACTTAGTTTTGTGCATGGGGCTTATGTGACAGTTAATCATGCTAAAAAGCATTTAGATTCTTATGGCACAAATCTTATTTATGGTCATACACATGATGTACAAAGATACTCTGGAACCAGTTTACATGATGGTGCTATATTTGCACAATCTTTAGGGTGCTTAAAGGATATGTCATCAGAGAAGAATAAATGGTTAAGAGGGAGATTACACAATTGGAACCATTGTTTTGGTATAGTTACTTGGTTTGATGATGATACTTTTCAGCTAGAACCTATTGAAATTAGCAAAGGAAAATGTTCTGTCTGGGGAAAAATAATTAAATTAGGTAAAGGAGACTAGTATGTCGTTTAAAACAACGCCAGAAATAGATTATTCAAGTGTAGGTCTGATAACAGACATACCAACACATTCATTACCAGATGGAGCTTGGAATGATTGTTTAAATGTAAGATGTAAGGATGGATCTGTTCATGGTGTTAATTCTTTTTCAGATAATATAGCTTTACATGGTACCGATACAGTTATATCGGGTGGTGAGGCTATGGCGGTAACACAATTCACGCCCGCAGGATACAATTATTTAGTTATAGCTTATATTGTAAAAGGTACTGATAACTTTGGTCATGTAGTAACCTACAATACAAATACTTCTGCTTGGAATGATATTACAAACAGCACAACAAATTTAAAGTTTACTTTTGATGAAAAGTATCCTCCACAGATATTTGTTTTTAATGAATTACTTATTGTTAATCCCGCTGTTGATGCCCCACCACAATTCACTGATGCTGGTATTTCTTCTGGAAGTCTTAATATAATGCCTAACTGGCCTGTAAGTGACCCTGCTCCAGCAGGAGGAACAACGTATCCTATTGTTACTAGAAGTTTAAAGCCTTTTGGTAATAGATTAATGGCTATGAATATCTTTGAAGAGAATACTTCTTCTGCGAGTGACGATGTTAACCTACCAATTGATATATTATGGTCTTCTCATATAACAAGTATAGGGTCTTTATCTAGTACTGAGTGGACTGCTAGTACAACTAATACAGCAGGCGATGCTTTCGCAATAGAAACTCCAGGAAAGATATTAGATGGAGGTCAACTAGGGGAGTTCTTTATAGCTTATAAATCAGATTCTGTTATAAGGGTTGCTGAAACAGGAGATTCTTATGTTTTATCATTTGAAAGTATTTTTGAGGATGACGGTATCTATTCTTCTCGTTGTTTTGCTAATATCGGTAATGCTCAGCATTTGGTTGTCGGCAATTACGGTGTATTTATTCACGATGGTCAATCACAAAAGACTGACGTTGCAAAAGGAATATTTCAAGATACTATATTCTCCTTAGTAAAGGCTACGGAGAAAGATAGGTCGTTCTGCTTCCAACAGACTAGAGATAAAGAAGTATGGTTTTGTTTCTCATCATCGTCTAATACAGCTAATGGTTGTGACTTAGCTTTCGTTTATGATTACAACGAAAAAAAGCTACACAAGAGAACTTTGCCAGGACTAACTGATATATACGAAACAGAACTTAATGGGGTTTTACAAATATATGCCACTAAGCCAGATGATACTAAAATACAATTGTTATCTAATACGGCTTATGAAGCAGATGGTTTCTTTGTTCATGAAGATGATAATTTATCTGATAACGCTACTATTAAGTGGATTAATGGCATTTATCTAGATTCAGTTGATAGCGTAAAGGTTGGGTTGATTGCTACACAAAGACTTACTGATACTAAAACTTACACACTACAGACATTTAATCCTAGTACATCTCATAAGTTAGATGTAAGAACTACAGGCAGATACATGAATCTAAAAGTACAGATGAATGGAAATACCAACCCTCAATTAGGAAAACTACAGTTTGATGTTAAGTTAGCAGGTAAACGCTAAGGGGGTGTTATGGCTATTATTTCAGAAACAGAACTAAGGAGAAAACTTAGAGAGTTAGGAGCAAGTGCTGCTTCTTCTCAAGCAACTGCAGTAAGAAATGGAGATACTTGGGAATATACTACAGAAGTTTTGTATCTAGCTTATGCTAGTAGTGTTACTAATGCTAGTTCTAGTGGTGTCATAACCAATCAAAGTGATGCTATTGGATTTCAATACACTGCTTTCAGTGCTTCAGGAGTATTATTACCTTGGAGGGGTTATTCATTTTCCAAAAGTATATATTCTTCTGGGGACCCTACAGATTACATATGGGAAAATATTACGGCTTCTGGTAGTAGTACCTTGGAGCGTTATTACTCTACCTATGCTGGTTTATTAACTGATATGGGCGATCCTGATTATCCAGGAACAAGACTTGATGGTACTGATGTACCTTGGACCTCTATAGCTGTTACTAGTGCGATTCCTGACACAGCTTTCTTTGTTGCTGAAAAATATACTATAAATGGCACTAAGTCTACTTGGAATGTATATGCAGTAGCTACAGAAGAAACAGGGTTTGGATTAATACCATATACTATTACTGGTAGAAATAAACCTACACTTAATAGTACGCAATGGAACACCGATACAATAACAGCTGTGACTGCGTATACAGGAAGATCTTATTCTGTTATCAAAGAATTAGGTTACGGTACTACTGTTGTTATTACTTATGACGATGGTAAATTGTACGGAACATTAAAGAAAGTATCAGGAGTGGCAACATGGGCAGCAACATCGTCATTCATTGACGGAGAGTTGCTACTATCTGAAACGGTAATAGCAGATAAGATTGCTTCTAATGCCATTACTACTGGCAAGATAAAGGTTTCTGGAACTGGTGCAGTTACCGCAGCTTATTTTGGAGCAGTAGCAGCAGCAGACGTAGCTACGGCTATTAATAATAATACAACTACTGTTGACGGTGCTAAGATTACTACTGGTACAATTGGCACTTCCAGTTTAGCTGCTAATGCTGTTACAACAGATAAGATAAGTGTAGATAGTGAGATACTAATCTCAAATAATGCAGGTCGTATTCGTTCTGGAGACATAGGAGCGGGAGGCACTGCAGGCACATTTCCAGCAACTTCAGCAGATATAACAGGTTCAGGATTTTTAATAGGAAATGACACTAGTAATAGTGGTACTGCTAAGTTCTTATTCGGAAATGACACTCAAGCTATTTATTGGGATGGCTCTACTCTGTCTTTACTAGGAAAGTTTATAACAGACTCGAACATTGCCTCTATTGATGGTAGCTCTGTATCCACTCAGACATTTAGAATCGGTAGTCAAGTGGCAATTTCAGACTGGAACAGTAACCATTCTGGATATTACATATACAAGACACACATAAGTAGTGCAGAAGTAGGTAGAGCCTTATACTTTACGGTTAACGGAGATTCTAATCCAGTAATATATGTTAACGGAGCAACTCCAGGAGCTAATGATTTAATGTATCGCAATCCAGATACAGAGGCTTATACTGGTACAGATGATTTTTATTCAGACTATTCTACCTCTGATTTTTATGGCATACCTATCTCTGATTACTCATTCTCTAATCAAGGTAACTTCTTTGTTCCTCAAGCGGCTGGACCATTATGGGTAAGATTTAGTACTAACTCTAATATCACTTACCAAATATACGCCAATGGTATGAAAGAGTACCATACGGTTGAGATGTTTACAGTTTCTAGTGGGGTATCTACGGCTGTTACATCTAAGACATTAACATTAGATAATACTTTTGAGAGTATAGAGAACATTCAATTAACAGCAAGAGCTGCTGAGGGCAATCCTTCAGCTGGTTCTACTCATTATGCTTCTAATGTGACGACAGGTTCATCATCAAGTATAAATTTTAACCAAACCACTGCAGACATCATCGAATTCGATGTTGTTGTTGTAGGATATTAAGGAGACTTATGGGAATTATAACAGGAACCCCAGTCAGTAGTACAACATTAACGAGAGCTGCGGCAGCAACAAAGTTAACAAATACAGGAACCTCTAAAGCTAATTTTATCGCTGGTGTAGAGGATATTTTAGACACCCTTCTTGTTAGTTCTAGCTCTTTCTTGTATAGTAACATTGGTGCTGTTACCAACGCTTCTGTGACAGTACCTGAGGGAATAACAAAGCTAATAGTTACAGGTTCTGGTGCTGGTGGTGGGGGTGGAGCAAGTGGCTCACACGAACAGGCTGGCGAATCAGGAGGTAAAGGTGGTTCTTGTATTGAACGACTAATCACTGTAGTGGGAGGAGAAACATTAACAATCAACATTGGTAGTGGCGGAAGTTGTCCAGGCAGTTGGTGTTCTTCTGGAACATCTGGAGGTGCAACCACAATATCTGGTTCATCTTCTGGAACATTACTAACTCTAGGAGGAGGTGGTGGTGGAACCTCTAGTCCTCCAGGAGGTTCAGGATCAACAGGATCGGTAAGTGGAGGTTCTGTAGGTCGCACATCAGGCTCCTTTAGTAGCGTTTATAATGATAGTGTAGGAACAGGTGGTAGTGCTGGTAGTTACTATAATGCTGGTGCAGGGGCTGCTGGTATGCTATTTATTACGATTTAACAAGGACTATATATGAAAAATTATTACAAGGTTGTGGATGGCGTTGCTACTGAAGGAGCGTTTACAACTTATTCAGGAGTGTCTGTTGAAAGTGATTGGGTAGAATCGGGTGATAATGCTGGTATAGGTTCGACTTGGGATGGTGCCGTATGGACACCTCCAGTAAAAGATGTTTCTTTAGAACAATTACGAATAGAAAGAGATAGACTTTTATTAGAGTCTGATTTCTCTCAGTTATCAGATGTACCTCATACTGACGATGAGAAAGTATTGTGGTTAACATATAGACAAGAACTTAGGGATTTACCAGATGGGTACGTTCCTACTCCAGAACCAGTTTATCCTACTAAACCTTAAATGGAATAAATGATGTATGAAATAAAACAAATAGTTGGTGAGGATATACTCATCAGATATAACAATTTGAAACGAGAAATAAGTAGAGCTTTAAAACATAGTGATGGTGAGTGGACAGCTGTTCAAATAGTTGAGGCCGCTATTAAGGAACCTATGATGTATCATATATGGGAAGTCTTAATGGACGGCTCTCCAGTCGCCATCGCTACTACAAGGATTATTACATATAATAACTTCACTTCGCTACACATTATAACTTTAGGTGGAAGTGAAATATACGAGGAAATGCCTTACTTAATTACTAAGTTTGAGAAAGTAATTAAAGAGTATGAGCATATTGACTATTTAGAATATACTGGTCGCAGGGGTTTTATCAGGCAACTTAATAAAGTTGGTTGGGAAGAAAAGTATGTGACTATGAGAAAGAACTTAAAGGAGACTTAGATGTCAAAAATTAAAATTTATGATGGTGTAGTTATTGATATGGCTACGAGTAAAATAATTAGCAAAGGCAAAGCTACTTGGGTTGATTCTAAAGATGTTGCTTATACCAAAGGAGGAGGTTCTTCTACTTCTACTACTGGTTTTGCTCAAGAATTCAAACCTGAAGTTAAAGCTATGCTTGGAGAAGGTAAGGGTCTTTATGATTCTGGGCAATTGGGTTCAGTAGCAGGGTTTAATGCTAACCAACTTGCAGCTCAAGCAGGTGGAGTAACCTCTGCGGGAGCACAAACAGGATTGGAAAATGCACTAGCTGCTCAAGCTAATGCAGGTGTAAATCTATCTGGTATGCGTTCTGCCGCTCAATCACAAGCACAAACGGCTCTTGGGCTGAATGCGGCTGGTGCAGGCCGTGCAGGTAGTTTAGGCGGTTCTAGACAAGCCATCAATAGTCAGTCTATAGCTAATGATTTAGCAGCTAAGTTTGGACAAATAGATCAACAAGCACAAGCACAAAACTTTGCTAATAAACAGGCTGCATTACAAGCTCAAGGAACAGGTGCGAAAACATTGGCTGGTATTGGTGCGGGACAACAGCAACAAGCACAGAATATTGCTGACGCTCCTTACAAGGGTTTGTCTCAATATGCTTCTTTGTTTCATGGGGTGGCTGATAAGTCTACTACTACGACACAATCAGGAGGTAAGTAATGAATAGTATATGGGGTCTCTCAAATCAACAACAAGCAAGAGCAGGGTTCGATGATACAGATGGTACGCCAATACACTATAGTCCTTCAGGTGAAAAGTCAGGTTCTTATTATTTTAATCAAGCTCAACAAGAATTAAATGGGCAGCCATCTTTTCATGGTAGTGATTACAATTGGAATAATCCAGGAATGGTAACAGCTGAGGAATACCAACAGCTAAGTAACTCTGATAAAGCCGATATAAGATTGCGTGCCACAGAGATGGCAATGGAAAACGATGATATGCATACCGCAGGAACTAGTTGGGATGCTCACAACAGGGTTAAAAATAACCTTAATGATTTTAACTTTAATAAAGACACATATAAATATGAGCCTTATAATGACACTACGGGATTGACGCACAACGGCAAGCATTTAGCACCCGCAAGTGAGAGGGGAATACTTAATTCAGGGGGATTTGGTGATATTATTAGTAAGGTAGCAGGTTTAGCTGTACCTTTTAGCGGCTTTAAATTTGGTACTAATTTTCCTGACATGATTAATAATGCTATAGATAAATATACTGGTGTATCTGACTTTAATGTTGGTACCGCAATAGGTAACGCATTTACTCCACCTAGTAATGTTTGGACGACAGCACCTACAACAGTAATGGATAGTGGACTAAGTGGTGTAGGTAGTAATGACAGCCCGTCTAGTAGTGGTAACACAACCAATAACTCTGGTTCTGGTGGTGGTATTTGGAATGATAGTTGGGGTGATGGAACTGAAATTTAAAATAGGAGATTAGTGATGGGTTGGTTTGACGCTATGGATAAATATACTAAAGAACGCATAAAGGAAGATAGGATTAAAGAAATCCTAGCAAGAAAAGAAAAAAGTAGAGGACCGTTAGGAACACAAAGTGTTTATGGTCTTGGTCCAGAATATTGGGCAAATATGTCAGAAGAAAATAGAAGAAAATTCTTTAATCCAGATATGTTAGAGTTTATGGACCCTAATGAGTATTTTCAAATTATGCCTGAAGATCATCCTAAAAGAAAAAATTGGGATAATATGAGTAGACGAGGTGGGCCATTAGCTAGTCAACCTAAGTGGACAGAAGATAAGTTTGCACCTAAAAGTTCTTGGTTATCTTGGGCAGAAAGGAGTTCGGATGCTCCCGCTATAGAAGTTCATGAGGGTCCTAATGTTAATCGTGGTGTTAAACGAAATCCAGTACACCCTGATTTGCCTTGGTATAGAATTAAAGTAGATTTTTAGGAGAAAAAATGAATGGTATATACAGTCCAAGAAAAATATGGGATAAAGAATATTTTACTCAAAAAATGACAGCTCCTAAAGCAGCACAAATACAAAAAGGTTTTTGGGAAAGAATGGGTCCAACAATAGCAGGTGCATTTGCTAATGCTGTTGTTCCAGGTAGTGGAGGAATAGCTCAAGCCGCTGTTAGTGGACCAGAACCTATTACAGCAGAAGCTCCAACTAATGCTGTTTCAGGAATGCAAACAAATACAGAGCCTGTTAACATAGCAGGAAATACAACAATGACACGAGGACCTTTGGGTCAAATTGGTCAATTTAATAATCAATATAATAAACCTTTTGATAATGAAGAGTATATGAGAAGGTTCGGAGGATTTAATTATGCCTAATATATGGAGTGGAGCAAACTGGACGGAAGGAAAAATGCCAGCAGGACATGGTAATCCAGGAACACCAGAAATTAAGAAAGACTGGTGGGAAGAAGGAGCAGCTGCAGCAATAACTGCAGGAGCACCAAAACTATTTGATTACATTGTAAAACCTACAAAAGTAGGAACTGCTGGAGGTATGATACAAGAACGAGCAGCTCCTCCAGATCATTACGGTAGATTTACAAAAGCAAAAAACAAAGCAGTTAATTCAATGGCAGAGCAATCAAATCTATTGGAAGCAACTAGAAAAGATTTCTTACAAAGAACAATAGATTCTATTAGAAATTACCCTGAGAGTCCGTACAAAGATTCTTCTGATGAGGAAATATATAACCATATAAAAAACAATCCTGAAAGGTATTATAGCTGGTCAACAGGAGATGAAAATAAGAATCATTATATGAATAAATATCATACTGATCGGTTTACTAATGAAAAAGGTATGTCTTTAAATGACTTTATAGCAGAACGTAATAGATTAGATGAAAGAATTAAAAAATCTTCTAATGCTTATAATGCGTGGAAAGATCAACCAAATGTAGGAAAGTCTATTTATAAATCAAAACTTCCTGGATTTACACCTGATTGGTTAATGCCAAACTTACCAGAGAATTCTGTATATGCAAGAGATCTTAATAGATTAAAAGAAGAGTCTTCTACTTTTGATGACTTCAGCTGGGAAGATTTAACTAAAAAAGAGACATGGAAAAATTGGTTGGGAATGTAGTATTAAACAAGGAGAATAAATATGGCTGGATATAATCAAGGCAGTACATACACTGGTGGATATGATAACTATAAAGAATATATTGCTGAACTGATGGAAAAAGCCGCAAGAGAAAGCTCTACCTTTGATAGTGAAGTTGAAGATCCAAATAGTGAGGTAGTAAAACAAACAACTGAAGATTCTAATGGAACAAAACTTACTATTGAAAACAAAACAAACAACCCCAAGTGGAGGGGAGAAAACAACGAACTAAAACTATCATCAGGGAAAGAAAAAGAAGCAGGAAACAATACTAATAACTCTTCTGTTTTTGATGTGGACGAAAGTGGATTTAAAAAGGTTGTCATGCCAAATGATACAGTAGTGAAATCAAGTGGTGTTGATGAATTAACATCTCCAGAAACAGATGCGTTTTGGGAGCAGGAGATTGAAGATGAGTGGGATAGTAGATGGAATACATACCGAAAGAAAAATGGACATGTAAATCTTCTACCTACTGATGAACTATTTAAAGATATGTTAGCGGACGATAATTATTATGAAGTCCTAGAAGACGATGGATCCTCGACTTTTATACCAAACGCAGAAGCAGACCTATCAAAATCTTGGGAAGACGACTTAGCAATACCAAAAAGTAATACAGAAACAGAAGAAGCAGTATTAACTGAACAGCAAGCTATAGATAGAAATAATTCATTAGCTTTCTTTACAGAATTAGAAAAGTTTGATACTAGAGAACAACATGCTATGTTAAGTGGTACTGTAGGTGAATGGATTAAAGAAAATCCAACTGATGCCGCATTATTAGGAATAAGTATAATTCCAGTAGGTGGTCCTATATTATCATCATCAATTATGGTCGGCGGTAAAATTATTGGAACAGTGGCTAATGTCACTAAGAACTCTAAGTGGGGTAAAAAGATTTATGATATGCTTTTTAGGAAGGATAAGTTTTTAGAAGGAAGTAAAGAAGCTTTAAAAAGTACACAGAGGAAACTAGCCTTAGCAAGAGAAGCAAAAAGGAAAGCTAAAGAAGTTTTAAGAAGGGCAGAACAAGCTTTAAAAAACACTAAAGCAAAACCAGGTTCTAAAGCATTTCAAGATTTACAAAGAGCCGTAGAAAAAGCAAAGACTAATTTTTTAACCCATGGTAAAACCATAAAAAAATTACAGAGTAATATAAAGTCTTTTAAACCAAATAAAGTTTACTCTCCAGAAAAGATTACAGCAGGTGTTGCTTTGGGCACTCTAGGTATTAAAAGTTTATTTGATGATGAGCCAGAAGATAAAACCAATACAAGTAAATCTTCAGAAGAATTTATAGAAGAAAATAGAAAGGATGAATTAGATTCTTTTAGTGAAGCTTTAGCTAACTTAAGAAAAGATAAAGAAAGTTCTACTATAGCTGATGCTGTACAAAATGATTCTAATGTTGCTAAACAGGTTCTTGATAATCAAAGACGTATTCAAGATGAATATGGTATGGAACTAGCTAAAGATTTATTTACTGTAGCTGTTGGAGCCCTATCAGGTTTTAGTCCTATGGAAATATTAGGAGCAAAAGGTGATGAACTTATTCTTGACCAAGCCCACGATAGAGCTATGGAACTTCAAGGATTTAAAGATAGTAAAGCTATGGCAAGAGATAAAGTTAAAGCGGATGCAAAGAGGGATAAAGAACTAAGAACAACACACCAGTCTAATAGAGATAGTACCGAATCTAAAATGATGGATATTATCAAACAAGGTGGTAAGAGTGGAGGTAATTTAGACTCCCTATCAAGCGAAGTCTTAGGTGCTTTAATGAAAGCAGATGAACTGAAAATCGATTTTGGTGATAAGGGTGTACAAAGAGCCCTTGTAAAAGCAACTCAACAAGCTGTTGAAAAAGGTGGTTGGTTTGATAGTGAAGACGAAGAATCTGCTAGAGCAAATATTACTGGTCATTTCTTAGGTAATATGGCTATTCTTTCAACTCAAGGAGGAAGTTTAAGTAAAGACGGTTATGCTCTTAAAGATGCTCAGGCAGTTAATAATGCAGCCTATACTAATTGGCTCTTCTCCAAACATTCAAAAGCAGAAATAAAAGCTGTTTCAACAGCAAAGTTAAATGAATGGAAAGAGATTAGGAAAACTAAAGGTGAGCAATGGATATGGTATAACAACTTTACAGGATGGGCTGTACAAAATCTGAAACAAACTGGGCAAATGTAAACGCAGGAGGCATACATGGTTGCAAATAAAGAATGGCTCATTGACAAATACGGAACCTTTGAAATGGGTGGACGTGAGTATTACTTAGAAGATGGTGATACATGGGTAGATACAAAGTCAGGAGAAGTATACCGTGGAAAAGGGTTTGATACAGCTGAAGTATTTCACGAAGAAGGGGAAGGAACTAAACCAGGAACAGCTAGAGGTTACCAACAAGCTCAAATTATCTCTGATGTTATCCGAGACCAGGGCTTTAGTGAACAAGAAGAAGAAGGCACAGGTTTTTATGGTAGAACATTAGGTGTTCCTTACAACCCAGAAACAGAAACATCTTTAAATAGAAAGCTACACCAAGAGGGTTTAGTTGATTTAACTTCTTACACAGGTAAAGGCGATCAAGAAGCTTATTGGGCAGGCAAAATGATGAGAAGCCTTGTGGGCGATGGAGATCAGTATTGGGATAGAGCTAGAAATGAACTTGATGTTGGTAGTGCTGGTGATATTTATATACCTAAACGACAAGCTATAGATGAAGCACAGTTCGCAGAAAGTCCTTGGTTGTATAACGATGTAATGTTCAGACATCAAGGAAGAAATATAAAGAACGAGGCTAATTCAGCATTTGCTACTGGATGGGACGCAGGCTGGAATAATATTTATGGTTCATTACATGGATTTAAAGCAGCACTAGGTGATGCTATTGGCAACGAAGAAATGTTTCAAAACGGAACTATGGGGGTAGAAGAATATGAACATAAAAACTCTTTACTTCCTACTTATGCTCAAGATGTTGGCGAGATAGAAAACATAACACAAGCAGGTAGATATATGGCTGGTATGATGGGACAAGCATTACCTTATATAATGGGTATCGCTGGTTCAGCAGCAGCTGGTTCGTTTATTGCAGGTGCTAGTGCTCTAGGATTAACTCTTGGTGCAATACCCCCAGCATTAACATATGCTGGTGAAGTATACGGTAGTATGGAAGGCGATATGGACGAGCGTAATGCAGCCGCAGCATTGTCTGCAGGTATAGTAATGGGTGTATTAGATAGGGTTGGTTTACATGGGTTACTTAATTCAAGTTCTATACTTAAGAAAGATGCAATGGAAAAGATAGCTATCGAACTTCAAAAAAAGAAAGGTCTTTCTGAAGCAGCAGCTAAAGCTAAAATAAAAGAAGCAACATTCCAAGTTGAAAAAGAAGTTGCAGATGCAGCTGGAGCAATAGCACATATTGAAATGAGTAAAACTTTATTGGCTAAGGAATTTGGAACCTCTTTCTTAAAAGGAGCTGGGAGTGAAGGTGTTACTGAGGGTTTACAAGAATCAACTTCTTATGCAGCATCAGTAGCTGGATCTAAAAGAGAATGGAATGATGAGGATTATAAAAGAATTCTTGTGAATGCTATTACTGGTGGTGCTTTACTAGGTGGTACATTAGGTGGTACTTTAACAACTGGAAAAGGGTATGGCTCATTTAAAAAAATGCAAAGACAATATTCTCAAGCATCTACAGACGTAGCTAAAAACTTCTTTGGTGATGGTAATAATATAGAACAGTATGACGCTTGGATTAATCATTTAGAAATTGAATCAAAAGACGAATTAAGAAATACGTTTAACAGACTATTTAATACTAGCATAGAAGATGAAAAATATGGTGAAGCAATAAGAGATTTTAAACAATGGAGAAAAGAGTCTGAAAATGGAAATTTAGCTGGACCTATGCATAAGAAGTACAGTAATATAAAGGAAGAACTTGAAAAGCTAAATAAAAAAATAATCGACCCTGAAGCAGAGATAACAAAGAGCTCTAAAGCAGATGAAGAAGAAGGGCGTAAGGCGGACAGTATAAAAGAAAAGGGTGTACTAAGAACTCTTGCTGAACTTCCTGGCAGGGCTGTACAAAAGGGCGGGGCAAGACTATTAGAAAAGTTTATGAATAGTAATGATGTAAGTGATGCAGCAAAGCATAAGCTTGCTATTATAATGGATACATTTGCTCCCTCTAACACATCTCATATGGCAGGTATGGCTGCATACAAATATAAAACACTATTAATGCATAGCCTTTTAAACCACGCTGACATGGTCAAATCTGAGTTTATTCGTATATTTAATACTAGGAAGGCGGGTAAGGATTATAATACGAAAATGAGAGAATTTGAAGCTTGGCAGAGAGAAACTGATGAAGGTAACACTAATGGACCTATGCATAAAAAGTATAGATATATTGAAAAAGACTTGATTACACTACATGAAAGAATAAATAGTTCAACTAATGCCCTTTGGGCTGCACATAGTAATTTAGTAGAGGAAGTTAGAGACCCTTTAAAGGGTTATTTTTACAAATCTGCTGTGTTAAATCCAGAGGCTGTCAGAAAAAATAAAGAGTTATTTATCCAAACATTAGTTACTGGCTGGCATTCTCCTGCAGAAGGGAAAAAACCACCTGATTTAAGAAGAATGAAGCATGAAGCAGCTGTGCAATTATGGGAGGATATTGTTAATACTCCCGAAGGATACGCCCACGATAACACTAAAGATATTGCATTTAAACATCGTAAGGCTGGTACCCTAAGAAGAACAGAGTTATATCTTAGAGATTCTCAAGTAATGAATGAGGTTTTCTTAGAGAAAGATAACTTTGAAAAGTTGAAGCTTAATATTACCTCTACCATTAACCATGATATGGATAGAAAAATGCTTGGTAAAAATGGTATAAATTTAGATAGGGCGTTAATAGACCTTAAAAAAGAAATGGGAGATACTTGGGACCCTAGAATTAATGCTTTAGTTAAAGACTCTGTTGCAGCAAGTAGGGGAGATTATAAACCAATAAGCAATAAGTTCTTGGCTAGTATTCAAGGGCACTTAACTTTCATTGGAACAATAACTCAACTTGATACATCTGTACTTGCGTCTTTACCTGAGATAGGTTTATTACTTCTTAATGCACCAAAGCATGGAGGAATTGTAGGAATAATTAAAAAGGCTAGTAGAGACTTAAAGAAACATTATAAAAGGTCTTTAATAGAAACAGCTCAGAATGTAAAGAGTGGTCTAGGAATAAATATGGACGAATACACCCAAAACCAATTGGATTTTTATAACTTTGGTTATGATTCAATTAAGCATGGTGTAATGGGACATATGGATATTGGACAAGAAATTGATCATATGTCTAAGTTTAAAAAGAATATGCTACAAACTTTCTTTACTTTAAACTTACTTAAACCATATACTGATAGTACTCGTGTAGCTAAATTAGCAATGGCACAAGATGCAATTGTTGATGATTTATATATTGTATCTACATATTTAGATGGCGGAAGTAACTATGCAGCTGATGCTTATGAAAGGTTAAGGGAATTAAATGTTAACCCAACTAAACTAGCACAAGAATATAAAGATGCTATCATAATATTGAGAGCTGACCCTACAATTATAAATAGAGATGTAATGTATAATAAAATAGCTAACGATGAAAGGTTTGTTAATTTAATAGAACAGTTACAGATTGCTAGGAACTCATATGTAGATAACGTGTTAGCTAATCCTAATGCAATAGATAGACCTTTATGGTACTCTAATCCTCATTTTAGGTTAATGACACAATACAAGGGTTTCCTATCAACTTTTACTTCTCATATTCTACCTAGGATTTATAGGCAGGTGAGGCATGGTAATCCTGAAGCAAGATATCAGGCGGTTGCAATGGCTGCAACTATGATTATGTTTGGGTTTTTAGGACAAGACTTAAAAGATGAATGGAAATTTAAAGATGGATATAATCCATGGATAGAAGACACAGCAGAAATACAAAGAGGACTAGTGTCTTCTGGATTATTAGGAACTCCTGGAGAGTTAGTGAATATCATTCATCCTATTTATGATTTTAATAGAGACGCTATAGACTTTGCTAATGAATTTGCAGGACCTTTTACAGGAACTCTGGCTAATTCAGCTAAGTTAATCGAAAGTGTTGTAGGTGGAGATGGAGCAAGAGCTGCTTATTATGGAAAGAAATTTACTCCTTTAGTGGGTAGATGGAAGGGCTTCAATGAAAGAGGTGGTTCAAGTGAAATTAGCTTTTAATAAAGGAGTATTTGATGGCTTATAGTAATGTTAGTACAGGAAAGTATGGCGGTAAAAAACTAGAAGAAAGACATGTTATTAATGAAAAAAGAATCGAGGAAATAATAGCAGAAAACCAAAAGAAAAAAGCTGATGATGACGAATTTGAAGCAATATTAAGAGAGTCTGAATACACCCAGCCTATTGTTAGCCCCGAAGCTTCTGAAGGATTACAAAATGTTCTTGATAACGCTGTAAAAAACCCTAGTGTTGGTGCGGCTATGGGTGTCATTGAGGCAATACCACCAAGACCAAACACTAATCAAGGTGTTATGTCTGGTCCAAATGTAGAAACTTTGACTGATATGGATTTGGTTAATAGGGGTAATACATCTGAGTCAGCAGCTACATCTTTAAGAGAGGCTATTAATGCTCAAGATCAAGAGGCTGCTTTAAATATAATGGGTGGAATCGAAAATGCCAATATTGTTTTAGAAGACCACAAAGATTACTCTGCTAAAGTAATTAATCAGATGAATAATTTAACCACTGGTATGTCATCAGCATCTTACGAAGATTACATTAATAGAGCGGCAGAAGATTTAAGAACAGACCCAAGGTCTGTTGCTGAATATATGAGCACTTGGTTGACAGATTTTAAAACTCTAGAATCTAATGGTGTACCTGAAGCTTTCTCGGATGCAGCTTTACATGCTGTGTTACATGTGCTTAAAGATAAAACTCTTGGTGTAAAAGAAGGCATTAAAGATGATAAACAGACGGAAGAAACACGAACAGAACAAGAGAATAAAAACGCTACTGTAGCAACACATGAAGCTATTGGAGGAATAATTGAAGGTGCTTTTAAAGTTAAGAATGGAACCCCAACAACTAGGGCTATAGGTGGAGCTCTTGCTTTGAGAGCTGTGACGGATGCTTTAGGTTCTGTTACATACAAAGATAAAACAACAGAAAATGTTAACAAAATGGGGTTATTTAAAACAGAATTAGAAAGAGTAGATGATAAAGATGTCTATGTAACTAAGCTTACTGAAGCTGGTTTAAATGCAGCGGAAGAATTATCTGAATTAGGAAACCTTGTTATACCTGGCATGAAAAGAGATGTTCATAGCAATCCACCATTAAGACAAACGGGTGCATTAGCAACAGTCTCTAAACAACTACAAAGAAAAGAAGACCCTAATAGAAGAGCAGGAAAGGCTGAAGATACTAACAAAGGTATTCATGCTTTGAATGGTGTTAAACATAAAATAAACAAAGATTTGGCTGCTAAAATTAATGATTCATTGAGAAACCAAGAGGTTGTAGATATCTTAGAGGGCCCAAACTTTATAAATATAGAGGGTATTGAATGGAATGGCAAAATCCATAAGAGAAGGGAGAATGGAGAAACATACAGGGTTAGATATATAGTACAGGATTATATAAATGGCCAACCTAATACTAACCCAGGAAGAAAAGTTCCAAACCCTAACTATGGTAATCCAGCTGCTGAAGACTCTAATCAACAATGGTTAGTAGAAGAATATCATGGAGACTTTGCAAAAGATTTAGCTTGGAATGAAACTTGGCAGTGGATTGCGAATCATGTTGAAGATGGTTTCTTTTACTATACACATTTTATTGGAGGAGCTAAGAGGGTTCATGTTGATCAAACATTGGGTAACTATCAATCTAATAAATTAGCTAGGGGTTTACTTGAGGCAGCTCAAACCATTGTATATAACTTAACATCTCAGAATGACCTTGTACCTTTGCAAGCTGGAATCTTAAAAAAGTTTGGAATGAACAAAGTCAAACATGGTAGTAATAAACAAATAGCAGACCAATTTAATGGGATTGTAAGAGGTTGGAAAGCAATACAAGATGCTCACACAAATGCAGGCGGTGCTGGTATAGCACCTGAACTTGTAAGAAAAGCTGGAGAAGAAGAGGGTTGGTCTTCGATAAATGCTATACATGAAGGTATAAAACTTTTTGAGTATATGAGAGACCCACAGAATAAACTTAAAGAATACAGGTCTGGATTTATAACAGAAATCGATGGAACTGCTAATGGTGTAGCAATTAATTCAATGTATGCTGGAGATCAAAAAACTGGTTTATATACTGGCATGTTGGGTGCAGACCCACATAACGATGTTTACACCTTAACAACTGATATGTTTTTAGAGATAACAAATAACTATAGTGGTTCATTAGGACCAAAGTTTTCTCATATATGGCAACAGTTAGGGGCACAAAGAAAGTACGCTAAAAAACCCTTAATGACTTTTGGATACGGTGCTGGTGAAGCATCTATTAAAAACGCTTTTAAAAATGAACTATGGAGTGAAATAGAAAATAGTGCTGAGTTTAAAGGTAAATTAAAAGAGATATTAAAAGATGAAAGGTTGTTTCATAAGTTTGTCGAAGATTCTGCAGTGGCAATGCAAACAGCAATTGGTACTAATTTTCCTAATCTACAGTCGTTGTCTAAAGTTATAGCTGCTATTGTTACGAGAGCTGTAGAATTAGGCGTAGCACCTCGCACTATTACTGATAATAATGATTTTATAGAGTTTGGTTTATCTGAAAGAGTAATAGATAAATCTAAGAGTTTTAAAGGAAGCTTAAATAAAAAAGCAACCGCAAAACAAAAAAGTCGAAGCTTGTATTTCAATACATTTGAAAGGGTTAATGACCCAGCTGGAAAGACTTACAGTAAATCAGCAGAAATTGGTACTTACAAAGCATCTAAACAAGCTCCTGTTTTGGTAACCCAATCAATGGATTCCTTGGTAATGATGCGTACAATGGATAAAATGAAGAAGCGTTTTGGTAATAATTTTTATGCTGCTCAAATCTTTGACGGTGTTATGATACCACCTAAGCATGCTAAAGCTTTTTCTGAAGCCCTACATAAAGAGTTGATTCATTTGGGAAAAAATTACAATGTTATTAATAATTTATTAGAAGGTATTTACAATACTGACCCAGCTAGATTTTATGATTGGGCAGTAAAGGCTGGTATGGAAAAGAAACACGAGCATAATTGGCAAGAAATTATGAGGTATGCTTTAGGTACAGAAAATACTAAAGAAGGAATGCCAGCTATTTATATTTACAATAGAATGAAAAGTGAGGCTGCTGGTAAGACTATTAAAACTCCACACTCTGTGCAAAAAATTATTAATCGTTTGAATACATTAAGAGGAGAATATGTTGCAAAGATGAATATAGAAGATATGTATCAGTATGGTTGGGACTTTCCAACTCGCCAGTCTGACCAACACGTTCAGGATTTTAAAGCATCTCGTTGATAAAAGTAAAATAAAAAGTAAAAAAAAACCCCCTACAAGATTCCGTTAAGGCCTCTTGTAGGGGGTTTTTTTTAGTATCCACGAACCTTTATAACTTGTTTTAGGTTCTTTTCTGCTTCTTTTCTAAGTTTATTTGCGATTTTATAAGCTTCTTTTTGAGCTTTATCTGGTCTCATTCCTTTTTCTATTAAGGCTTCTTTTTCGTCCTTAACATTGTTCACGCCAATAATGTCTAGCATTGCTTCGTTTATCTCTGGTTTTCCTTCTAGCTCTGGAGATAAATTAAATTCTTTAATGAATTCTGCGTCTGTTATTCCATGCTGACTCATAATATTATGATCTTTCATGTTTGCTCCTAGTGGTTGGTTATTATAGAAGAGCCGACTTGTTTCGACTCTTCCTCTTCTTCAGATAAATAATTTAACATTGAATCTATCATGTTACTATTATCATCTATAGTAAATACCATTTCGATAACTTCTGTTCTGTTTAGTTTACTTTCTTCGTTATCAATAATAGTAAATGTTGCTTTACATGTTTTCATGTTTTCTCCTTTTGTTTTTTCATTGTAATCAAATAGCTTGGTACAATATTCTTTCAGGTTCATGATATTCTCTTTTTAATTGTTCACTTACAGTGTTATCATCTCTTTGCATACATCTTTCCATATATCCTTCAAAGACACCATCTTTTTTCATTCCTGCTGATTTAGCAATTTGCTCATAATTTCTTGCTAGTATTGTACACGCTTGAATTTTACTTGTTTCAGTCATTTTTTCTCCTTATGTTGATTGTTTTTTATTTATTATTTTTATACGGTAACCATCCTTCGATAATTGATCAATTTCATAATCAATTTTTCCATCATGATAATTTATTAATGCAGCAGTTACCCCCTCTTGGAACTTTGTTTCTCCATGTCTCCATGTTATGTACCCGCCAACAATGGTGAGTACTATTACAAATAGTATTTCTATCATATATTCTCCTTTTATTTTTTTTCTTGAAGTGCGACTCTATTAAAGCCGAGTTTTTTTAGGATTAGAAGCGTCTCTAGCCATGCCTCACATTGGGTTGTTATACCAGTGTCGTGTGACTCTCTTGAAATCTTATAACATCGTTCAATTGCTTCGTTAGTGTTTATCGTCCTGGTTGTCAATGAATTCTCCTATGAGCTCAACAACAATATGGTCTTCTACATCCTTACCAGCCTCACCAAAATCTACTGTGTAGCCTTTGACATATTGGTAATTATCGTCTTTTATCTTTCCACCATCTACAATTGCATCCATTAAAAACTTATGAACAGGAAACCAGTAATTATCTAAGTCTTTTTTTTGGTTTCCTTTAAAGAACAACGTGTACTCTGGACGCAACCATAAATACTCTGGTAGGCTATCAACAAAGGGCTCAATAAGCTCAGAGTAATGTTTTTTACATTTAGCTTGAGAACCCCAGTGCATTTTTTTAAATATATTTTGTGATAATTTAACTGCTTTACCTTTACGAGTGTATGTTGGATATTCTAATATAGCATTGTATTTCATTTTATTCTCCTAATAGACCAAGCACCAGTGTTGTTATTCTTATTTACTTGAACTTGGTTACCTTTATAGGATTTTCCATCGCATAAGTCTATTAATTGTTGTCTAAGTTGTTTTTGTTTGATTGTAGCCTTATCAACATCATCTTTTGCTTTTTTCCATGCTTTTGCAATATCAAACCATTCTTTGTCATCTCTAACAATAACATCTTTATCTCCAGCTATAGGTTTTTCTTTGAAATATTTAGCCCAACCATTTAATATTTGTTGTTGGATCTTTTTATCTTGTTTTACTATCCTATGTAAACCAACTTTGTTTTTTCTATCATAAACCCAAAAACTACATTGGTTTTGTTTAGATAATAACATTTGTTGTTGCATTTGTAAGACATAATGCATAGGAAGTTCCTCGTCTAACTCCATGTTTGCCCATAACGGAGAGCAAGAGCCACTAAATGGCACTTTTATCTCTAAGATAGAGTTACCCTTGCCTCTTTCCATTCCGTCCAAGGATGCCATTAATGGAAGCCCATTAATTGTATCTGTTATACAACATGGTTTGTATTTTGTGTTTGTTATGTTTTCAAATAACTTTCTTGCTTCGTCTTCTGTTTCTGAACCAATTCTCATTGCATCTGTTAGCTTAATCTTTATCTCTCCATTTTTAACTTTCCATAATTGTAATGGTGTTTTTGGAGTCCAAGGAGAAAGTTCTAACACTGCTGCAACTTCTGACGCTGTACCATGTTGGTTTCTAACTTCTAACCATTTTTTACTTCCTTGAGGAAGCTGTTTGTCTGTATATATTTTCATATTATTCCTTTTATTGTTTAGTTTAATTGGCTGTTATGTATGTCGGAGACAGCCACCCCGCTAAACTGTTCTATTGGTTATGAAAAGGGTAAACATGTAAACCCCAAAGGAGACCAATAGAAAAGGGCATACACTCCCTTTAATCTGTGTCTCTTTCTTTCTTTTGTAATTCTAACATATTTTTCTCTTTTCCTTTTCTATATCTTATCTGTAAATGCTTTACATACGACTTTGTTGCTTTTGTAGGCATACTGGCTTTATATGTTTTCTTAGGAGGCCATATTCCGAATCTTTGTTTATATTTATATGATGCCCACGTCTCTTTGTAATCTTTGATCGCAGCCATTCCTAATAACTCTTCATAAAATACATCTCTAAAATCATCTCCATATTTCTCTTTAGCATCGGCAATCCTTGTTTTCTTGTTAACTAATCCTAATTGTGAATCTATAAAAGATATATAATCTGATTTTGATTCATGCATCTTACCACATGATGGACATATATTTGACCCAGAGTATGTTCTAAAACAACCTTCACAAATAATAACAGATTCTTCTTTAGTTGATTGTTTTTTATCGGCTGTCTTTTTAACCATTCCTTTTGTTAAGTCCCACTCATGGTTATCGTCTATAAAACCATTTATATAAACTGCACCTGAATGGTCTATAACCATAGCATTTTCTTTGTTTTTGTACGGTCTAAGAACTCTTCCTACCATTTGAATATACAAACCTAGAGATTTAGTTGGTCTTGCCAATATACAAACTTCAGCAGACGGAGAATCAAACCCCTCTGTTAGAACCATACAATTACATATTACTGTAATCTTTCCTTCTTTAAAATCATTTAATATTTGTTCTCTTGTGTCGTTATCAGTTGACCCGTCTAGATGAGCAACTTTAACTCCCATTGATTTGAATGATTCAGTTAGATTTTTGGAATGTTTTATTCCAGAAGCAAAAACAATTGTTTGTTTACCTTTGGCTAAATGTTTCCATGTGGTTGCTATATCACCAACTAGTTTTGGTTGGTCCATTCTTTCTTCTAATACTTTAGAATTGAAATCCCCACCAATAATACCTATTCCTTTTAAGTCGGGAATAGCTGGCGAATAGTATATTACTTTAACCAACGAACCTTGACTTGTTAGCTTTTTGATATTTGGAGCACAAACCATATGCTCATATATAGAACCTAAACCATCACCGTTTCCTCTTACGGGAGTAGCTGTTAACCCTATAATTATTGAATTTTTGTATTTGTCTATTAGTTTTAAATATGTATTTGATAAAGACCTATGACATTCGTCTATAAATACAATGTCTGCTCTTGGTAGAGACATTTTCTTTGAGTTTAAAGCTCTAGCTCTTAAAGTATCTACTGATGCTATTTGAACTTTCTCTAAACTATTAGACTTTATATTAGCCATAATAATCCCATGCTTTATATCAGAACTTTCTAGTTTTTCTGATGCTTGTTTTATTAACTCTCTTCTATGGGCTAAAAATAATATCTTTAAATTATTCTTTGTAAAATAATTAACTAAAGCTGAAGCCATTACAGTCTTTCCTGAACCCGTAGCAGCTTGAAGAATAATTCTTTTTTTACCTTCGTTTTTTGACTTGACTAATTGATTTAATACATCTTTTTGATATTGTCGTAATTCGTAGCTCATTTGAATGTTTTGTATAATGAAACCCCGATAAACAATATAAAATAAACCGTTAAAAATATTTCCATGTTTTTCTCCTTTTGTGTTTAGAATGCCTGTTAAGGTACAGGCAAACCATATACTCATTTATTTAAAATGGTATGTCCTCATCGCCAGCATCGGCTGTTACTTTTTCTAGGCTAACTTTTTCTTGAGGTTTTGTGTCGAATGAAGGTATAAATTCCCCTCCATCTTCATCAAACTCCACTAAGTCTAGAACTTGAACTGCTTGAAGCTCTAACGATGTATTTTGAACTCCATCTCGTGTCCAATTATGTGCTGAACATTGGACGTTGCATATTGAACCATTACCAATCAATTCATTGAATGGGTTGCCATATGTGTCTACAACGATAACTGGCTTTTTAGGTTTACCACCTACTCCGAAAGTAGTTGATTTCTTCAATTTTACTTGACGAAGTCCATCCTCTAAAACCAAATCATGTTCGGCATCCCTCTTGAATTTTGGGAATAGTTTTGTTTCTTTATAGGCATTTGCCTGCTCGTCTGATAAAACGACTTGGATAGTCCAGTTATCAACACCTACACCTTGGAAGGGAGGCTCTGGATTATCATCACGCAATTTTGCCCATAGGACTTTTACATTCTCGAAAGAATATTTATTTATATTTGACATTATTGTCTCCTTTTATTGTTATATTAGCTCTATATAGAACTAATTTTATTAATAGCAAGTCTTGTTATTTTCTTGCTTTTCTTTTCCCTCTATAAGGGCAACATAGGATTTCTTCATATCTACCAAGGCTTGTAGCCCTAACAGAAGAAATACTTTGATATCCTTATTTCATTCAAATCCAAAAGACCTGATTCAGGCATTTGTATTTTGAATTCTTCATCGTTATCTACGAACTGTTCTTTCATATCTTTTATGATGTTACAATCGTACATATCGATAAATACCTCTTTTGTTGTTTCTAACAATTTATCTACATCATCAGCATGAACTGAAAATGAATCATGTATTGCTCCAAAAGAAGATATTCCTATATCTTTTAAATGATTTATAACTAGACACATATGACTTGCATCCATAGAATGCACATAATTTGGACTTATGCCCGACATTATTTCATGCAGTGCTGGTTTATCTGTTGTTTCATAATAAACAAGGTCTATACGGGTTTTGTTAATTCTTACAACTGTTTTTCTTTTCTGTGTCGTCCACTTTTCTGATTTAACTTCAAAACCACTAGGTGTTTTCCATTCAGCTGATTCATATCCTAGCTTTGTTATTCTATATTTAGTAAGCTCTTGTAAGTAATTTTTAATTGCCACTGGTCCTGAACATAGACTGTTATACGTTCCTACTAAATCTTTAGCTAATTTGTTTGCTATACTTCTTGTTATTTTGTATTTCTCTGTCATTCCTGCATCATAGCAATCGGTATATATTATGTTAGCTATACATTTCACACCTGCATCATAAGCTTTAGTCATCGTTCCTCTTTTGCTTATTCCCTTTCGTATTAGTTTCATAGGTATTTTAGAAAGTATTTCACCTAAATCATTTCCCACGTTCTTATTTATTATTCCTTTAGCAACTATTATATAGAAGTCTATTGGTTTTTCTTGAGGTGTAAGACCCACCATCTTTCCTGCTACTTGGTCTTTACTCATTGCAGCTAAATGTTGTGTTCCGTTTACTGAACCATCTATTGCTATTGGTATTTGTGTGTAGTAGTCTCCTTCTTCAGCTAAATACTGAACAACCTCAAAACATAACGATAAAAATACCCATGGTTTTTCCGCATTTAACCAAATCTCTTTTGTTTTTATTGGATCCATTGCTATTTCTAATAACATATCTAAGTTGTTCTCTGCCCATTTTATTCTATCTTCCAATGTCATTTTATCTACTGATATGTCGGGTATATTATCTTCTTTTAGTTCTGTTAAATAATCACCTTCTATCCAATCTAGTTCTTCTAATTCCTTTATTTTGTATGATTGGTTATAGCTGTTTGCAATATGAATTAACATAAACTTATAGCCCTTATCTGTCATTATCTTTTTCTCTGCGAACATTAAATGTCCTCTTGCTAAATCAGATGATTGATATGAAAAGTATGGGTCTCTTGCATAAACTCTTCCTCTAAAATCCAAAAAGTTAGACATATAAAACTTATAACCTAACCATCCTGGAGTTTTTGTGTCTCCATGTATTGTATTTAGAATAAATTCGTCTCTGTTTGATTTTGACCTTAACCGTAAACACTTCTGTTTTGCTAACCAATACTTGTTTTCTATTTCATAGTCCACTATTGCTTTTTCAAGCTTTCTAGTTTCTTTATCGAAATTGTTTGTATTCGTTTTAAAGAGTTTTAAATTCTTTTCAATCTTCTTTATTTCTCTCTCTATTGCTTGAACTTTAGCACTGTTTCCTTTATGTGGTTCAAATAAGGTACCATTATTAAATAAATCAACATTTTTAAGGTGTTTGTTTTTGTTTTCTCTCTTTATATCGAGAACGCTAAACTCTTCCATTTTGCCATCTTTTGTCTCTAGGCTTATGTCGGTATTAGTTAAATGTTTTTGTAGTAATTTGGATATCTGAGCTACGTTAGGATTAACTTCCCACTGAACTTCTTCTAATGAATTTATCGCTTTTATAAATTCAGGTGGATTTTGCTTATTTATCTTGATTGAATTTTTAACTAAAATATCTACGCATCCTAAAACCATTCTTTCTCTAGAATTCCATTTTGGATATTTCCTTATACTTATACCTGTTCTTTCTTTTATTGGTAGTTTTATATCTTTAAATCTTTTTCCTAGCTCTAAATGGTATGGTTGGAATCTAATGTTTCTTTTTATGCCATATATTTTAATTGTTTCATATGTTATATATTCTTCTCTGTGTAAAGTAAGATAATCTTTTTTGATAAGTGACTCAATTATTAATGAACCTAATTGAGCGTTTTTATGTGTGTTTATATTGGGTATATTTAATGAACGTGATGATATTTCTCCTACTTTAATTAAAGTATTAGTTAACCAAATCATTCCTTTGTTTTTGCTAAAGGTATATGTTAAATAATTAAATGTTTCTAGAACAATTGTATATGTTCTAAAGTCATCCCTTAAGCATTTCGCATCTCTGAATAATCTTACTGCAGTTCTTTTATTGTTTTTAAAATCTGTTACTGTTTGTTCTATATCCCATACTATTTCTTGTACTTTATATTCCATAAGCCCCCTTTTTAGTTAGTATGTCATTTTGATCGTAACCCATTCTCTCTGGAATAAAAACCCAAGCCTCTATTCCTTTCATTTTTAATCTTTTTGCTAATTTATATCCTGCTGCTTGTCCTGTATAATTATCATCATTATCGGCATATATCCATACTGACTTTATTTTGGTAGGAGGTATAAAGTTTTCTAGACAATTTGCATTCATTGCTGCGAATGCTGGTAATCCTGAATCTTTATACGCTGCATATGCTGACTCTATCCCTTCAGCTATACATATTTTATCTTCAAAGTCTGTATGTAATCGAATTGCTGCTCCAGTAATCGAACCTTTTGGAGGCATTATTTTTCTTGGTGGGTCTATTTTAGCTTTTTTACCATCTTTTGTATATGTTAAATGATAAGATACACCATTTCCTTGCCAGTCTTGTATAAGCCCAACTAAAACTTCGTACTCTCCTTGGTTCTTCATATCTTTGTAGAAGTTTACTTTTGCTTGTTTTAGACCATCTGGATATTCATCAAATCCTCTAGAGTCTAAATATTTTGTGACAGATGTCCAGCCTTCCAAGTTTTGTGCCTTTTTAGCTATTGACCTTAATGCGGGTACTGGGTCAAATTTAGGATTATCTATTAATGTGTTTTGAGTAATTCCCAATATTCCTTTTATTTGTTTTGCTGCTGTAGCAAATGAAATATCAAAATACTTTTGTACTAAATCCCATCCATCTCCGTTATTACACCCACTGCAAATATATCTTCCTTCGTTTTGATAGTCTGTAAATCTGTATCTGTCTTTTCCACCACACATTGGACATGGGCCACCTTTACCTGTTAAGTATTTTTCTGGCATACCTAATTCAGTTAATACTTTGTACCACTTTCCTTTTACTTCATGTGTTACATCAGCTTTCATATTACCTCCTTAATGTTTTAGATATGTTATGTTTTTAATTGATTTGTCCCAGCACATTGTACAACCATTACATTTGCCTTCGTTTTCAAATGCTCTACATGTTGCTTTATTTGTATCTGTTGAAACTGTGGATGTGTATGTGTATGCTGGCGGTTTCCCGTTTACCATTGTTCCACTTAATCTTATTATTAAATTTGATGGTATTCTTTCTTTGTAGTTTTTAATTATATTTGATTCCTTTGTTGGCAACCAATGTTTTGTTTCAGGTGTTCTTCTTGCTACCTCTATTATCTTTTTTAAATGTTCTTTATTTTGAATATCTCCACTATCAAAATGACGGAATAGTTTTGTCTTTGTTATCTTTTTCTTATTTTGTATTACATATACCCAAGCATTAACCCAGTTTTTGTCTCCGATTAATTTTGTTCTTTTGCTTAATGCCTTTTGTACATTTGGGAATCTGTAATTGCCTTTTCTAGCGTAACAATCCTCGCATACAGACCCTTTTATTTTAGCTAATATAGAACCTGTTTTACAGTCAAAAGCAGATAAATTAGAACTACATGTATCTAGTTTAAGTGGATTTGCAACACCACCTATTATTTCTTCTGCTGTTTTTAATGTTTCTATTTGTATCATTTTATTCTCCTTTTTACAAAAACACACAGGAGGCACACTTGAGCTTGCTCTTTAGCTCAAAACGTGCCTCACATATTGTTTATATTTTTAGCATTGCCAGTTTAAGCATTGCATCATTTTCTGGTCCATCCCATGATGTTTTATATGATTTCTTAACTTCCCAGCTGTATTTTGGTTTGGGTTTGTATCTGTTTTGCTTTTTCTCTATTATTGGTTTCAGTTTTGTTTTGTGGGCGAGTTCAGATATTAACACTTTGCCTCTGTTTAATCTTGATACTATTGTTGAATGATTAACATTTAACTCCTTTGCTAAATCTATTGCATTTACTTTTCTATTGTTTTCTATAGTATATATTTTTCGTTTTCTAGACATTTTGTTATCCTTTTTCTAATAAATATTTACTTTCATCTAATAAAACATTACCCACTCTTTCCCAACAATATTCACTTTCTTCAACTTTGGCTATGATATCACTCCATACTTCATTAGAAATACTTTGTTCTAGCCATTCTTCAACTAAACCTTTTTCCCACCATGCTATAAGTATTTCTTCTTCTGGGTCAAATTTTTCCATTACTTTTATTAATGTTTTTATATTCATAATCCTATTGTCCTCCCTCTGGTATTATTTCCATTTGGGGTTCTGAAGTCCAAAATGCACCTCCGCTGTTGCCCTCGTCATCTCCACTTGCTAATATCCAACTACCGTCTGTAAATATAATAATTGGTGTTCTTTGCCAGTGCAGTTCAATTGCCTCTTTTTCTGACATGTATTCAATTTTATCTATTACTTTACCTTTAAATATTTTAGTTGCGTCTCCACTCCAATCTCTCATAGTTCTTTCTCCTTGTTTTCATGAATTTCAAATTTTGATGGTACATATTTACTATAGTTATTTAAAACATCTTTTTGTAGTATTTGTTCCGCCTCTTCTTTAGTTTCAGCCTCAACTTCCTCTATGGATGAGTGCCAATCTAAGAAAAAACTAAATGTTTTCTTATTTGTTTTAGTCATACGTCTCCTTTATTATGTATGTATATCTAGATTCTGAATCACATTTATGACAATAACAATCGCCATCATCATAAATTACTCCACTCCATTCATAACCATTTAATGTTTGTCTTGACCATACGTTTAAACTTATATTGGCTGATTCACAATATATGCACATATACTTTTTCATATTATTCTCCTATTCTATTTGCATCATTACTTGTTCGCATTCGTTTGGTATTGCTGTACATTCATACATTGTTGGCGAATCACCAGTTCCATATGGATCTCTAGTTTCTTCACAATATTCGCATTCTTTACAACTTGAAAAGTCTTCAAATACTTGGTCTTGTAATTCGTGTAAATATATGTAATACGATTCTCTTGCTGTTGAACTCATTTTATTTTCTCCTTATCCTTTACATATTCCTTGATTAATTAACTCTTTTGCAACTCTACCAAACCACCCTTGTAGTCTCCAACATGTGCCTTTATTTATAAGTGTCTGCCATGCTTTAATATAATCTTCTTCTGTGTTTGATTCTATCCAGCCTTCAGCTATACCTATAGCGTTTGCCTCAATGTATCTTTCTGTTAAAGAAAGTTTTTCTTCATTATTTATTTCCATTTTATTTTCTCCTTACCATGGTTGGTCGTTTTCCCAAGATTTTTTTGCTGGTGTTACTATTTTATTTATTTCTTTCTTGTTTTCAGTACCGAATGGATATGTGTTACGGTTAGTAGGTATTACTTCTATACCTTCGTCTTTAATTGTTTTTAGTACTGTGTTATATAAAACATAGACTGCTGTATATGCACAAAATTTATCTGTTGGTTTTAATGTTTCTATTAACATTTGTACATATTCAAACGCATCTTCTAAATTGTCTTTCTCTGCGAATAAACCGACTTTTCGTACTTTTACCATATTATTCTCCATTTTCGTTGGCTTGCCTGAAAACACAATGTACTGTAGTGTTTTTATTATTGAAAATCCATTCAAATGACGTATCATCATGTACAATGCTTTCAAATAATGAGAGGTCATATTCATTTATGGGTATCTCTATTGTTAGTTCTTTTGGTAATTCATGACTTTCTTCTTCTACTAAATCTTCAATCAATTTCTTGTTCAGTAGACCTAAATGCTCCATTAAACCTTTTGTTGTTTCATCACTCATTTTATTTTCCCCCTTTCTTTATATTATGTTCCTGCGTTACATTTATACAATGAACTTCCGTATGTAGTATAGGCTGTGAAGTGTTTACTCTTATTTCTGCTGATTCTTTTGCCTTTGTTTTAGCCTCTTTTTCATTTTCTGCATCAACATATACCCAAGTTCCAACTGTTACGTCAACTCCTACATGATATTCTCTCATTTTATTCTCTCCTTGTCAGTTGTTATAGATGATAAATCGTGTGTCTCATGCCATCCACCTTCTTGTCTTGTGAAATTTACATGTTCCATTGATAGAATTAATGCTATATCTTCTCTATTAAGTGTTTTTAATTCAAGTTTCCAAAGCTCATTAGCTGTTGTTTTTGCATAATCGTATAAAGCCAACTCTTTTGTTGCATAGTATTTACTAAAATATAAATTGTTATGTGAGTTTTTTATTTTTTGATGTTTGTTTGTAAGTTCATAAATTACCATAGTATTTCTCCTTATTGTATTGTTTAATAAACTTTTATGAAGTGACAACTCCATGAATCATAGTGACAATGTATAGGTGGTAAAAATAATACCCATACTGTTATATTTATAATTAATGACACTATGATAAATAGAATTGTTTTTTTAACTGTTAAAGCCACCCTGATATTTGACATCCGTCTTCTCTGTAAAACCAATCAATATCTAATTCAGGAAACTTTTTTCTTAATATATTTACTATTCCTTCTGGTGGTGACCAAGCAGTTTCCATTATGTAGTTTATAGTTTGTTCAGTTTCATCTATTATATCTACACTACATGCATCCCATTTGGTTCCCCAATTGTTTATACACCACATATACCAATTGTCTGCTCCGTATTTATACTTTAATTGGAATGACTTTTCTTTTTGCCAGTCAGGTTTGGCGTTTTCAGAACCAGAAACAGTTCCTTCTAACTCTTCTGGTATTGGTTTTATTTTTCTAAAGCTAAAAATATTTTCATCATTTTCTTGAACTAAATCTTTAAATGATTTAATATCTTCTTTTGTTCCATATACTGATACTTCATTTGTACACCAATTTGGCATAATTTTCTCCTTTTATTCGCTAATATCTAGCATCATGTTAATTGAATCTATTTCATTACATCCTTCGCAAACACCACCGTCTACTGGTATTAACTTTTCATCGAATACTTGACTTTTATTTGTGTAAACATCAATATTGTATCCACCGTTTGAATGATCTTCTAGGTAATAAAAATATCCGTTATTCCAAAAAGCTACTTGCCTTTCATGTTTTAAAACTATTGCATGTAGATTTTTAGTTATTGGCGACATCTTTTTCATTTTGCCCTCCTCCTTTGGGTAGTCTCGCATTTGAATACCATTTAGCACCCTCTACAAATCCCAGAGTTGACATTCTGTATCTTAAGGTTTCTAATTTTTGTATATCTGATAGCCACAAGTCATTGCATTCACTCATTGTATTTAGTATGTCTCGTAAATCATTGTAGCTTTTTAGTAGGTCACTATAATTATTTCCGCACATTTCTATACTTACTTTTTCATTTTTCTTGTATTTGACTTTTGTTTCTTTATTTGAATTTTTCATCATATCTCCTTTGTAATGTGTTATATGTATCACTGTCTGCCTCATTGAGCAATAACTCTGCATCTTTTAGGTCACGAATGTATGTTACTAGTTCATCTCTACCTACATCTATATCGGTGCGTCCATATATTGTTTCGATAATTTCTTCAAGGTAATTCTCTAAATTATCAACCTCATCAAGAGCTTGTTCCAACTCTCCTTGCTCTTCTTCAAGAGAATTCTTGAGTTCATCTACTTCTTCTTGTAATTCTCTTATTACCTCTCCTTTACTTTCATGACAAGAACTTAAAGCAGTGCGTAATTTATCAATTTCTGCATACATTCTTTTAAATTCATTATGTATTGTCATTTTATTACTCCTTTTATTATCTTTAATATTTTTGTTAACCAGTTAGTTTTTTGAGGTCTAGGTTTCTTTGGTTCTTCAATACCTAGACCATCTTCTGAAGTCCATTTTGCTTTATTCACCAAGGTACTCCATTGCCTCTTTGAGTTCCTCATACTGCTCCTGGTCTAACCAATCTACGCTGAATTGATAATTTTCCCATTGGTGAGAGAACCTTACCACATTGTCTTCATCAAAAAGTAATGTGTATCCTATGTGGTCATCAGCACATGCCTCTATAAAGTCTAACGCACATATGAAACCTTCAGTATATCCATGAAAGAAACCCATTACAAAGTTTCGTTGATTTTCTTGCCAGCTTGATGCATTTCCAATCACGCTGTAGCACATTGGTACTGTTCCCTCTTTCATATTACTTCTCCTTATCTATTCTGTAATATTTTTGTATGAATTCAATTAATCTATTAGCGTCATGAGTTGATATAAAATCCCACTTTTTTAGTTCTTCATCCCAATCTGGTGTTGTTTCTAATACAATTCCTTTTTCTGAGCCATTTGCCCAAAAATCTATAAACCAATCTTTTGAGTCTAACACCATATGTGATAAATCCCATAGTTCATATACATCTGCCTTTATACCTTCTGTTGATATTATTAATTTCATATTGTTCTCCTTTTATATTTTTGTTATTTTATTTTCTATTTCATTTAGTTCATTTTTTGCATTTGTTTTTAACATCTGTCTATTCAACCATTTTTTACCTCTTAACTCTGGTCTGTGTTGTTGTATTTTTCTTCCACATCTGCTAACTGATTCATGTTTAGGCATATTAGTATTCTTTGCTATATGTATTAGCAAATCCAACCCTGATTGCTCTTTAGTATCAAATTCTAAACTTTTAAGCCTATCCAACCATACATGTGCTAATAAGGCTCTTGAATCATCTCTTAAATATGGTTTTTCTGTATATAGTCTTGTGACTAAATCTGTTATTGATAACATATCTTTTTTCATTTTGTTCTCCTATTCGTAGTCTTTCCATACATTGAATTCTCTTGCTGATACTGTTAATGTTTCACAATCAATTACATAAGTTCCATTATCAATATTATCGAAGTCTAATTCTTTTACTAATCCTACTCCTAATGATAAATTTCCATCTATATAATCATGGATAACACCTATTAACCTTGCTTTTGCATATACAATATCACCCATTCTTGATCCCATTCTTTCTCTTGCTTTTCTTAAAAAATGTTCAACTTGTCCAGCAGAACCGTTCCAATGAAGATATATCCCTACTTCATCTTCGTTAAAACCTTCTTTAATGTTATTTCTTAAACATAATACTGCTCTATTACCCATGTTTTTCTCCTTATTAAATAATTAAAAGGGCACTTTTGTTAATGTCTTACCCAGGACATTTCACACAACAAAGGTTCATTAACCGACAATTTCCCCTTCAACCCTTTTACGGTTGGGTTAGGTTGTGTTTACTATCTTTTTAGTTTGTTTTTGTTTAGGTTATATTCAATCTTTTCTTTAACATTTGTCCAATAATCATATACGTTTTGAAAGTCCCTTATTGCTTGTGTTTCTTCAGGAAAACCTTTGTATAATTTAGCTTGATTAGTTAGGTCTGCGTGTGATATGCAGTCTGCCAATATCTTTTGAAACCCTCCTAATCTTCTGTATTGCCAATCGTAAACAAATCTTTCACCCCTTGTTGTCTTACAGTCCTTCGTATTCGTATCCATCTTTGTCCTCCTCTATTTCTTTTATTTCTTGTTTAATCAATTCATATTCACATATTTTGTAGATATCTTTTGCATCTTCTTTGACTTTTGCAGTTTTATCTACTGCTGTTAAAAATAGAATGTCAGTTAGGTTTTGTTCCATATAACTCCGCACCTTTTGTATTTGTTCTTTACTGCATTTTTGAAGTTCTATGTCTGCTTTTATTTGGTTTTCTATTACATTACTTAATGCTCTTGGCATAATACTTCTAAATCTGCCATATGTATCGTTTACATCTTTTTGTATTTTTTCTATTAATTTTCTATTTTTCATTTGATTCTCCTAGTTTATTAGTAGTAACATTACTATTATCCAAATTGTAGTAATGGTTATTGCATATGGTTGTTTAACATTTCTATGTGAAGGCTTTCTTTCTACTTTAAAACACCTTATGTTTAATACTATTGTTGTTAATAATAATGCGATTACAATTATTACTATGGTTGAGTGCATTGTAATATATATGTTTGACATTTCATTCCTCCTTATTATGGACAAAATTGTAATCTAGAACGTTCTTCTTTTATATTGTCAATGTTAAAATCACCACCCTCTAAATTCCCATCGAATTCTGCTATTTCCATCGCAGTATTCTCTAGTCTTTCTTTTGA
>Ga0208299_1000479_pt1 | contig 37249 bp, 42 predicted proteins | sample 15_taG_FD_184089 | JGI IMG/M metagenome (GOLD analysis project Ga0208299, IMG submission 184089) | Marine viral communities from the Subarctic Pacific Ocean - 15_ETSP_OMZ_AT15312 metaG (SPAdes) (version 2) | ecosystem: Environmental > Aquatic > Marine > Oceanic | place: Pacific Ocean | collected... | reverse complement strand
TAAAAATGCCGGAATCAAGTCATAGGTTAGTAGTGTAGCGTGGATTACAGTCCCTACTTGTGGGGGTTCGGTGTTTTGGGTAGTCATTTTCTTATCCTTTCGGGTTACGGGTTCAGCGGAGTTGTTCATCTCCCCCATCATATCGGCCTATGCCTAACACATGTTGACCTATTCTCGATTATCTTTTAGGTACACCATAATCGTAGATCTAGCGCCTGCCGATGCCGCTAGGCAACATTCTTCTGTAACTTTTGATCGAGTGTGGTCCGCTACCTCGTAGCGCCATCTTTCCCCGCTAGGGATCCGGGATTATCTACCCACCATGGGGGTGCTGTTCAAACTTATACAGTTACAGCACCTATATTCCAGTCGGTGGTTAAGGCCTAGGGCGATCTCGCTCGGTCACTCGCGAGTTGCCTTTCCCCCACGGCCCCATGAGCCTCCAGGGGGCGGGTTGCAGGGGGAAGTCCATATAACCCTCTAATAGGTAACTTTGAGTAAGCTAAGGTTATGGTAGTCGGTGGCCTCCGCCACCCGTCGGTTTCGCTATCACTAAAAGCTAACGCTTTCAGTGGCTCAACCTTGTCGCTTGCATCTTACTCCTACCGCCTCCCGAGCATAAAACTCAGGTAGTGCTTTGTCAAGTAACACTGTTTTCATAGCGTTCGACCCCATTGGATTGTGGCATGGGGCTGGATCTATGTTATGGGGGATTTCCTCTTTTCTCGGGTGTTTGCTCTGGTAATATGGGGGAATGATGGATGAGAAAGCGTTGGAACGGTTCCTAGAGAAGGTTCATGTTGACCCTAATGGTGGTTGTTGGTTGTGGGATGCTCACTGCACTCATGCTGGTTATTCGACCTTCAAGCTGGAGGGGCGCAAGCGTGAGGCGCATCGGGTAGCTTATGAGCATTATGTTGGTCCCATACCAGAGGGTTTGCACCTAGATCATTTGTGTCGAGTCCGATGCTGCGTGAACCCTTCCCACTTAGAGCCTGTGACCACTCAGGAAAACACCCGCAGAGGATTGCCGGGTAATCAGGGGAGGATGCAGCGGGAGCGGACGCATTGCCCAGAAGGTCACGAATACACTCCAGAGAACACTTACATGGAGAAGCACAAGCGAGGGGGGCCGCATCGAAAGTGCCGCACCTGCAAGCTAAGGATGAATCGAGCCTATCAGGCTAGGAAGAAGGCGGAGATGGAGGGTTCGGTGTGAGCGACGCGTTCTACAATTCTGATCTACTCAAGGTTGCCCTGAAGCGATGCCGGGAGTGGGAGAAGACCAACGAGTTCTACTTTTCCCCGAGCCGCTGGGTGGAGTTTTCGGTACGGTCTAAGCTGGCTCCCCAGTTGGCCGAACCCTTCTTCCTCGAAGAGATGGTGTTCCCTTTGTGTCGGCGCACCAAGTCCAAGAAGCAGCTCCTCATCCCTCGAAAGCACACCAAGTCCTCGGTAGCAAAGTCCCTATGTTGTTTCCTGCTAGTGGATTACGAGGCTCACTGCTGGGGCAAGCAAATCCGCATCAACTTCTGCGGTGAAACCAAGAGTTTTGCCAACCGCTCGGTCAAGGCTACTCGACGAGCTTTGGAAACCAACGAGTACATTCTGAAGAACTTTGGTCCTCAAAAGCCCTCCAAAGAGGTGTCCAAGCGCCGAAACGATGCTTTGATAGGTGATGTAGGCGACCCGGAGAACATCAGTCCTCCCGAATGGACGCAAAGCTCTTTCCGCACAGCTACTTGCATCGAAGGGGAGATTGAAACGGGCATCGTCAACGAGGAACCCTCCATGTGGGCTGACGGTGTTGACGTGAGTTCCACGGGTATGCACATGGACGTGGTGCTGTTCGATGACTTGGTGGGTCGGCATTCCTACAAGAGTCCGGTCAAGAAGGCCAAGGCGGTTGACTTCTACAAGGACAAGAAGGACCAGATTATGAAGACGGGCCTTTTGTTCGATATCGGTACGGTCTGGGCGGAGGATGACATCCACAACCACATCACGGTAGATCATTACGAGTCCTTCGATTTCGTAGTCCACACCGTTTGGGGTACTGGTCCTGAGCTAGAGAAGGAAGACTTCGAGAAGGGGGCAGACGGCATTTATCGCGTAGTGGGGCCGAAAGCCGCCAACGCGGAGATTCTGTGGGACGGGTTCGAGCAGTTGACCGAGGAGGTCATGCAGGGCAAACGGACAGATCCCGAGAAAAGGCGCGAGATGGCTTTCCATTACGCGGCCCAGATTATGATTGAGGACAAGAAGGGCGATGCCGCCAGTTGGTCGAAGCAGTATTTGAACCGGGTCACAGCTTCCGACGACCAGTTGTTCCACGACTGGATGTTCAAGGACTACCCGCTCAACGGGATTCCTCGCCTCAACCAGTACATCCTCACTGACTCAGCTACAGGAACCGATAACCGTTCGTCATACCGGGTGGTTGCCACGGTTGGCCTGGATTCTAACGATTGTGCTTATGTGATAGACCTGGATTTCGGTAGGTGGGGGCCACGGGAATACGTGGAAACCATCATGCAGCATCACATTCGATACGCTCCCAAGGCGGTATTGTTCGAGAAGGTGGCTTGGCAGGAGTCCTTCAAGGAGAACCTGTCGATGCTGTGCCAACTTACCGGTGTTAGCCAGCCTAGAGTCTTGGATGTTCCCGGTCGGTCGATGATCTCGAAGCTGGAGCGCATGGAGGGTATGCAGCCTCGATTCTTGAGTGGCAAGATCTTCTTCAATCCGAAGCTGAAGGAGAAGTTCTGCGAGGACAAGAACGTGATGCTGGAGACTATCGCTCAGTTCCGCCGAGTCCACGAAGCCGAGCAGGTCAAGGGCTTGCTGCTGGACATCCCCGATGCTCTATCGGACATCTCGGTATGCGACCTGAAGGGGAAACGCATCTGTCGCACTCCACGGGCGTCCGTACAAGGCCCACGCGACCCAGGCCACATGCGACCTAGAGATGTGATGACGCCATTGAGGGAGTCTAGGAAGGCCGCTAGGGAGGAAGGTGGTGGTAAGCGCAACCTATGGGGCAACCGTTCCAAGTCCCCGATTCCTAAAAATACCCGGAAATCCATTTGGTAGCCTGCTCTAGGGGCGGTAGGATGGTCCTCGGTACGGGTTGATTGGTAGTCTCCCCGACTGATTACTGGATTTACGGTAGTTTCAAGGTTTAGCCCCACTGGTCCCCTTCCCGACGGATCGGTGGGGTTTTTCCTTTGGCTCTCAGACTGCCCCCGAAATGATTGTCAACCGTTGTTGACGTGCAGGGTTGCTAATCAACCCGTCGAGGGTTGCCAATAAATAGGGTCGGAATAAGTCGGGGTGGTTTCAGTTCTTACTTATTCCGGGACTGCGTGTTAGGATACCTGCATGACCCCCGGTATGCGCGAAGACGGAACCTTCAGGGATGAGCGGTGGCAACCTAAACCGTGGATACCGCCCCTTTGCTTCAAGCAGTCCATCGTTCTCCTGGATTCTGGGCAGTCGGTGGATGAATCGGTTTACCTCCAGCTCTTTCGCCGCTGGCTGTTCGAGTCCATCGTGGCCCGCTCTGCGAATGATGCCCCCACCCCCCACGTTCACCTCAGATACCCCTCCAACCGCATGTGGGCTAGGTACGGGGTCAAAGGATCAGAAGCCTGGAAAGGCGACCGCTGGGAGATAGGAACCCTCAGAGTGCCTGGAAAGCCCCTTTACCCGTGGGGGCTGATGCACACCTTCGCCGCTTACGAGGACGGCTGCATTTTCTCCAAGGAGAATGACGGACCCCACTCAGCCCCGTGGCGACGCCGCCGGAAGTACGGAGGCCACACCAACCGTAGCTGTGAGTGGGCAGGACGACGGAGAGGCGTTCCGATCTACCTGAACCCCACCCCCCGAGACATCGAGTACCTGCGGAGACACAAGAAATACTGGAAGAATCCCCACCGATGCCCCAAGATTATGCTCGGTTTTACGCGCCCGAACGGTGTTCCAAGGGATTTATTGCCCCTAGTTGACTGCTGGTACACCCTCAATCCAGAGGACGCTGCATTCATTCGGGACACCACTAAGCGGCCCTACCTCGCTGCCCAAGCCCCGTCCAAGAAGATTGGCAAGTATCTGGGGGTCAGCCACTCCAAGGCCATCTCCATTGCCCCCAACTGGAAGTCGGCTACCCGCATTCGTCGGCCCTTTGCGGCCACCTGGATGAAGGACGGGTTCCCCGAGGCTGAGGTCAAGCTGCCCAAACGGGACGCCACTTGGGAAGAGGTGGTCGATGCAACCGACTGCGGGATCTACATTATTCTGTCGGAGCGAGAAACTGTCCCCTTTGACGCCTACATTGCCGCTGCGAGGGGAGCCATCATCGTAGCGCCCAACACTCCGCTGTTTCAGAATATCCCGATGTACCGGAATAAGTCTGCGAAGAAGTGGCTTTACACCGTAAGGGATTATGGGCATAATCGTTACGGCTGGTCGCATACGGAAGTGCGCCAGTGGCTCATTCCAAAGATTAGAAAATGGCTACAATCGCAGACACCAACGGGACGGCGAACAAAGACTTTGACCGAGGGGACAACGTAAGGCTCCTGAAGTTTGCTGACATGACGCCGGGGGACACTTCAGAGGTCATCGACACCACTGGCTTCGATTACCTCATCTACCATGTAGGCGCTGGGCAACTGCCAGCATCAGACACCATTACCTTTGGGTTGCGTGGAACGTCTGACTCCGCTGGCGCTACTGGCACTGGGTCGATTGCTACTGAGGTAAGCATCCACGCTCCCGCTTCTGCTGGCGCAGGCGTTACATCTCGGGTGACTGGCTACCTCTCTAAGTTGCCGCGATACCTTGTTGTTGTCGCCTCTGGCGGTGGCGGTTCCCCAGAGTTGGACCTTTGGGTTGAGCTGCGAAAAACTAACGTTTTCATGCGGGGGCGCTAACAGTGGTACTGGAACTTCTTTGGATTTGCATGTAGTATTGAGGAAGAAGTTGGTCAATGGGAGGGTATGGTAAATGGCTGCAACCCGCTTAACGCTTAGTAATCCAAAAGTCCGTCGAGAGACTTTCGCTGAATGGTGTCCGACCTGTGGCACTAAGAATCAGCGGGACGGACGCTTAGGTGCGTTCAATCGAACCAACTTCTGTTCGCCTCCCTGCTACTCAAAGTTTCGCAGCTACACTCGCGCCAAGCGTCTGAATGCGGCAGGCAGTGGAAGCACGGCCCAGTTCATCTACGGGTCCATCCCTCCAAAGGAGATTAGCTGATGGGCAACCTCAAAGACGTTCTCGACAAACAGCGCCGGGTGGTTGAGGAACCCGAGTACGAAGAGAAGGCTGATGTTCACCGTGGCTACGACACGATTGAATACAACGAAGACGGTTCCATGAAAACGTGGGCCGCTCACACTCGGGCGTTATATACGCCACGGCCCTTGCTGATGAAGCCGGAACTGGTGGAATGCGGCTTTGACACGGGTGATTGGCATACTTGGCTTGAAACATTCGAGGAAGACCAAGATTTCATAATCTTTGGCGCTGGGGCATCTACCTTAGACCAGCCGCTAGAGAAGTTGGATGGCAAGGTCGTCTACGGTATTAACTGGACACTCAAATGGTTCAAGCCGACGTTCTTGCAGATCATTGACGACGAGCCGATAACCACGCAGGTTCGAGAGAACCCACACTGGGGCTTGCAGAGTCAAGACACTCAGTTGGTCACGTCGATTCAGTGCAAGAAGAAGATGTTGGGCAACTACAAGGGCTTGTTGGATTTCCGAATCCGTCAGTCCAGTAATCCTCAGAAGGCAGGGGAGTTCGCATTCGCGGAAGACCCAACTCAGATAATGACGTGGTACGCAAACTCTTTGGGTTATGCGCTGAACGTCGCCTACTTGTTCAAGCCCAAGCGAATCATCCTGATGGGCTTTGATTTTGGAGGCGCACACTTCTTTGGTGACGGTCGGGCCATGGGTTCGATGTGTCACTATGGAATGGAAGGAACCATGAAGAAGCGACTGCACAGCGATTTAGAACAGCTCTATGCGGAGTTGGTTGAACGCGGGCAGGAGGTGATTCAGGTGGGAGCGTCCAATCTGGACGTATTCCCGAAGGTTGATAGTCTCGACGAGATAATGTGATGGCTCTAAGAAAGAAAACCACAAAGAAGAAGGTTGCTAAGAAAGCGAAGCTCGAAGCTCCGAAGCCTAGCGACAACAAGGACACTGAAGCACTCGACTGGTTGATTTTTCAACTGAAGTGGCGACACATGGCCACTGACTTGTTGAAGACCGTCGCTTCTATGCGGGAGTAATCATGGCTGATGAAATAATCGTTTCCGATGACCCAGGCGAGTTTGAAGATCCAGAAACGGAATCTTTCTTAGATGAGGCTTTCGCGTTTGGTGACAACTACGCCGACAATGACGAGGTACGCCGTAGGGCGGTCGCCACGGTTGATGCGTGTCTGGTGCAATCGGAGGACGGTTGGAGTAGCCGCTTTAACAAGTGGGTGAAGCTGGGCAAGCTGTGGAAGTTGGAATCCCTTAGCCACTCAGCGCAGGATTACGACGTTCACATGGGAACTCCTTTCCAGAAGACGGAGGAGTTAGCTGGCAAGCTCAACGGAGCTGTGTTCGGGGGAGGGCAATCGTTCATTGGCGGAGAAGTCGAATACGAAGACGACGAAGAGAAGGCTGGCCTCACGATTGACTTGGTTCAAGAGGTCATGGACACGGAAGTTGGGGTTCGGCGCTCGGCGTTGAGCGACTTCCGCGAGACTGGAACCTACGGTTTGAAGGTCAAGAAGATTGTTCCAGAGAAGCGAGTCGAGTATCGCTTGGAGCCAAAGGTAGAGTCCATCACGATGCCTGACAACACGGTGAAGTACAAGTTCACCAAGCCGAAGGAGACAGAGCGTTGGACTACCCGCACCAAATCTGATGACGTTTCCATCTACGACTTCCGAGTTCCACCGACATCTAGGAACCTTAGCTGCGCTGACTGGATGGGTGATTACTCTTACCCAGGGTTGGATGAAGTTGAAGACTTGGTAACTCGGGGAGAGTATTCCAAGCAGGCTTGGGATGCTTACATTGGCAGCAAGGGGCAGGACGATGGCCACCAGCAGCCCATCTATTCCCCCCATAGGGGTCGCATGAATCGTGGGGAGATTCCAGATCAGTCCCCGACATCGACTCAGTTTGCCCGATTCGAGTGGTGGGGGAACTTTGACATTGATGGCAACGGTCGTCGCAAGCCCTGTGTCATCACGATCCTGTACCCTGCCGAGAACCTAGCCCGCATCAATCCTCGCGGCCAAGGGGAGGGATGGGTGGTTCGCATTCAGCGAAACCCTTACGTCCACCAGAAGCCTCCCTACACAGCTATCAAGCTGTTTGAGCGGGACAATGACTTCTACACTCCTGGAGTGATGGAGTTGGTGGGCAAGCATTCGGCGTTTGAGGATGAGTTCGGCGTTTTAGCCTTACTCCAGGGCCAGTTGGAGGTTACTCCACCGCTGGAAGCTGCTGAAGCTGCTGGCGTAACGGATGAGCAGCTTGATGGCTTCATGGCTGGCAAGGTGATTCATACTGAGGAGAGGGGCCACCTGAACTATCTGCCATTGCCGCAGACTTCTGGCCGGGGTATTCAGAGCCTTGAATACTTCTCGAACAAGGCTGTTGACGTTGCAGGCATGGGTACGCCCAACAATGCTCCGCGTACAGCCGCCGCAGGACAGGTCATGCAGGCTCAGGAGTTGGACTCCCGCTTGGCGACCTACATCGAGCCGATTGAGAAGGGCTACTTGGTGGAGACTGCAACGCTGGTTCACGCATATCAGCGCCAGTTCAACACTCAGGAGCGCAACATCAAGACCCTTGGCATCAAGGGAAACCGTGCGAGGGACTTTACTACGGTACGCCCAACGGACATTGTGGCCGAGCTGCGGTTTGAGCCAGTCGTGGGTAAACGCTTGGTGCAAAAGGCTTTCCAGGGCCAGCAGTTGTTGAACATGGTGGACCGCGCTTTGGCGGTGAACATGCAACGTGCTGCCGCTGGGCAGGGCGAGATGTTCAACGTGGAGGGTCACTTCAAGCGGATCTACACCGACTCGTTCGGAATCCTGGACCATTCGGACTTGTTGAACCCTACGTCAGACCCGATGGAGTTGCGTACCCCAGCCGAGGAACACAAGCTGTTCCACATGGGAGAGCTTCCAGGGTATCAGCGAGGCGAGAACCCGCTTATCCACTTCAACGGTCACATGGACTTCTGGGAGGCCGGAGGCACGGATTCCTGGCAGCCTGAGCGCCGACAGGCGTTCTTTGACCACATGCAGAAGACTTCCAACATGCTGATGCGTCAGATGAGCGCGGCTATGCCGGACGCTACGATGATGATTGAGCAGCTTCAAACGAGGCTGGACGGGACTGGCATGACTTCAGGGCAGCCTAATCAGGCGGCCAACATGCAGCCCCCCCAACAAGGAGGTGGTCGAGGTATCGACCCAGGCGGCGCTCCGGGTTCGCCCATGATGCGCCGTCCGGGGCTTCCAGGCGTTCAGGCTGCTTCGATGGGGGCCACTGCCAACATGGGGGCTGAGTAATGGCTCTCTGGGAAGAAGAAGATGAGGCTACTGAAGCGGTAGCCGTGAAAGAGTTGGCGGCTTGGCAGAAGGATATCCTGAAGCTGGCCAACTCCGATGAGTGGCTGAGTTTGCGTAAACTTCTACTGTATAGGGAGAAACAGATGCACTCTAAGCTGTATACTCAAAATACCTCACGACAAGAGATGTTCGTGGGTAAGTTGATTGGTAAGGCTGGGGCTTACCGCGAAATCATTAACCTTCCCCAGCAAATCCGAGAGGAGAACACATGAAAGCAGGTCGTAGTCCGTCTACCAAGAGTAGCAAAACTGCAATGTCCGAAGCCAAGTCGATCATCGCTAATCGCGGTGGTGGCAAGCGGGTTTTCGGTGCGCGTCCACCTAAAAGCTCCGGCACGGGGCAACGTCGTAAGCCCTGCTAGGGCTGCTTAAACCATGTACGCGGGCCTCATGGCCGCACCACCCAGATGTAGGCGGGTTCATCACCGCAAGAGATGACTGAAGAAAACACCAATCAGCAAGCTCCAAGACAGTCGTTTTCACAAACGCTGAAGGCCGCCCGTAATCACGGTGAAGGCCCGAATAATCCTGTCGAGGAACCTGCTCCTGTCGTAACCCCGGAATCGACCCCGGAAGTGCCAACTCAAGAACCCGCTCCCGTTGTGGAGCAGAACGCGCAGCCAGAGTCGTTCACTGGCAATGAGACGGCAGAACAACTTAACGAGGTTTCTAAGAATCCCTCAACACACAATAGGATTCAGAAGTTAGCGCAAGAGCGAAACGCAGCAACTCAGGCTCAACTCCAAGCGGAGCAACAGGTTGGGCAGCTACGTCAGCAAGCTGAAGAGCAGCGTCAACAGCTAGAGTTAGCACAACAGTCCAGGCAGCCACAGGTTGACCAGTTCGCGTTCAAAGAACAGTTCCCTGAAGAGGGTTCCATTGAAGAGCAGGAGTCATTCCGTATTCGCAAAGAGGCTTACGAAAGGGACACTCTCCCGGCCTTGAAGCAACAGGCGGAATACTTTGCCAAACTGACCGCGCCACTGCAACAAGAGGCCGCTATGCGCTCCATCGAGGGTGAGTGGAATGGAATCGCAGACATCATGGAGAGGAACGGTACAAGTCGTGCCGAGCTGGAACCAATGGTGATGCAAGTCCTGACCAGTCCCGGTGGCGCTCATAGGAATGTTCGCTCTGTAGCTCACGACGTTATGGCCCAAATGGGAGTCTTTGACCGCTATGTTCCAGAGCCGGGTAATACCACGGTTCCGGGAGGAGGCAATGCACCACCAGTTGTTCCAGAAGTTCAGCAGCCGCTACATTCTGATCCGAAGCAGGCAGCGATTATGCAAGCTAGGCAAACCCTAGCACAGAACCAAAACCCCGCAGCAGCTCGACAGAGTTTCCGCGACGTTCTGAAGTCACAACGCAGACCTGCCGAATGACAGGAAAAAACACATGGCACTCATTGGTGACGTAAATGCCCGACACACGGCATCTCAAGCACAAGATACCAAAGAAGACGTCCTAGACGCTCTCTTTGAAACCGCACTCATGGCCGTTCCGGCCTATCAGATGATTGGACGGGGCGCTGCTCCGGGCAACATCAAGAAGGAATGGATTGTTGACCACCTCGGCGCATACCCATCCACCTCTACTGACATCGACTTCGTTGGTGAAGGTAACGACGCATCACCCGCCGCTGGCGATGATGTTGTACGCATGTTTAACCGATGCGGAATCATCGGTGGCGCTTGGTCGGTAACTCACACCCAGGAAGCTGTAGACCTCTACGGTATGGAAGGTGCGTATGACCGCGAAGAGGACCGCAAGGTTCGCAAGCTGTTGCGCCAGCTTTACTGGCACATGCACAACGGCGCACTGGACGCACAATCCGGTGGTCCGAACTCTGGTTCAGGCGTGAACTTCCGTAAGTTTGGCGGCTTCGCTGACTTCGTAAGTAACTACGCCAACTACTACTCAGAAAGCTCTCTTGGTACTGATGCGCAGCCTACGGCTACGGTTGGTTCCACCGCTTTCGCCGCATCTGACCTCACGGGCCACCTTGAGACGATGTGGAACAAGGGTGGTATCCCCAATGGAACGATTGAGGGTTGCGCTACTGCGGCCACCAAGCGGATCATCTCGTCCGTCTTTGCTCCGACCTCTACCACCAACACGATTTACCGTCGTCAGTTTGGTAGTTCCGATGCAATGATTATGTTGCCTGTTGATGTCGTGCAGACTGAAGTTTGTACCATCAACTTGCACTTGGACCCAGGTGTTCGCTCTGGCAGCTTGCACACGTTCACCCCGGAGTTCTGGGAAACCAACATGCTCCGCGAGTTCGAGGTCATTGAGTTGGCTAAGACTGGTCACTCCAAGAAGGGTTCGGCAGAGGTTGAGATGACTCAATCCTTCCTTGCTCCAAACACCTTCGGTAAGATTACTGCGATTGCGTAAGCAGTTGCATTGACAACCCTGGGGGGAGCAGGGGCAACCTTGCTCTCCCTTTTTTACTAGAAAGAATGACCTGCCTACACACCAATCAAAAGTTCGTCAACCGGGAGATCGGTTGGGTTTGTAAGTCCTGCGATGAGCCAATCAAGGCAACGTCTAAGTGGAAGCCTGAAGACGGTGTGCCGCTGATGTCAATGCCGCATGATGTCAATAACATCGCTGAGGAGAACTTGCAGTCAAGTGCAGCGTTGGCATCGACTGGGTTGACTAAGGGAGCGCAGCAGGAAAGGGCGTACTCCGAGATGGTCACTGATGCCCGGTCCAACTACAAGCCTGTGAAAGGCGTGAAGGCTCATTACAAGGTTCCCCCCGAGGTCTTCATGGCTCGACGCAAGGAAGACCCGCACTACTGGGACAACCCCAAGAATGTCGAAAGGCATAAGGACATGAAAATCTCGTGAGTGAAGCCTACTTCGAGGAAGACTTTGCCCGTGACGACAACACGGAAATCGGCAACGGTTGGACCACCAACGGTGGTGGTAATCCGCAGATTATCAATCAGGCTGTTCGCCAGGGTTCTTCGGGCGCTGCTTCACAGGTTGCGGTGTTCCGCACTGTTGCGAGTGCAGCGTCAGAGATAGGTAATGAGTACGCCATTCAGGCTGTTCTAGCTTGTGACGATGACACCGCTGCCCGCGCAGCGAACATCGTTATGCGTGGAGACATTGGTAACAACGATGGTTACTTGGTGCGCTTGACTTGGGAGACTGACACTCTGCTGTTGCGGATTGTCAAGTTGGTGAGCAACGTCAGCACGGTACTCGGCACAATCTCCGTTGTTGATTACGCCAACCTGTCTTCCGACAGCTTCGACTCAGTGTTCCAGAACCTACGGGTTCAGATCTACGATGAAGATGAGTCGGTAAAGATTGAGGCCAAGTTCAACGACGAGGCCGACCCGGTGCTTTCGGTCACGGACAACTCTTACCCTCAGTTCCACGCCGCAGGGCAGTTCGGTGTAATCTTCGATGACAATGACACAGAAGGTCACGTTACTCTCAGTTCCATTGCCATCCAAGCCGTCCAGGCAGTTCAGGGAGATAACTCTGTCCAGCCTCGACAATGGACGTTTGGGCGAATCGTTGACCACGCAGTTGCGCTCTCAACCAGAGACTCCAACTCGAAGATCAACCGAGAGGAGTTCAAGACGATGGTTAATGCCTCCATCCAGGAGATGTATGAACATTGCAAACGGCCACGCTGGGCTGAGGACATCATTACGTTCAAGGTCAAGACGGGTGTTCAGGACTATGAGCTTCCGGCGGATGTAGTTCACTACGATGATGTGCTGCATGACACTGTTCAGCAAAACACGATTGACATTGTTCCGGCAGCGAAGTTCCGCCGCAACGTGACCACTACCAGCTCGGGTACGCCTTACGAGGCTTACGAGCGCGGGGTTGGCATTAACGGTGGCCCGGTGTTGCGTATGCACCCGAACCCGTCAGAGGCTCGGACGTACACGCTGAAGGTTTCCAAGTCGCCTAGATACCTAGAGGACGACCAAGAGATTCCTGACGTACCACAGAACCTCTGCCATTGGCTGTCATGGGGAGCCATCTTCTTGTACTCCTCCAGGGACTCTGACCGCACCCATATCCGCATGGCTGGTCAGCGTTGGGGGCAGGGCTTGAAGGCTGCTAGGATTCAGACGCGCATGGCTGCTGCTTCTGGCAAGTTCACCATCACGACTGGTTTAGGTCGTCGCAACCGAAACGATTACGAGCAAAGCCGCTACGGTTTACGTCGATGACAGTCCACCCAGACCGCCCACCGAACCAGCCCTATTTCCGGGGAGTCTCTGACTTGCCTGGAGAGTTTGGTGATTTGTTCTATGGTCCGTATGGTCGTTCGACGAACCATTACGTCAAGGACGGTTCCACGGTTCGTAAGCGCGATGGCTTTGTTCGTGCGTATGACGAACACTTTGAGGGGTCAGCATCAGTGTTGTTCCATAGGGACGGTGCGACACGCTATCAGTTAGTGGCTGATGGAGAAGGGGTGAAGGTGTTGGCCTCGCTACCTCCGAGTTTCTACACGGGAGTTTCGTCAGATCATCACGGCTTTGCCAACGATGACTTCGACCGAGCTGATTCTGGAACGGTCACTGCCGCAGGCGCGGGGTGGCGAGAAGGCCAGGACTCGGATGAGGTTGCAGGTAGGACGCTTGGCGACGAGATGAAGATTCTCGGGAACGACCTTCGGCTGGATTCTACGGAGGGTTCGTATGCTGGCCTTGATTGGCCGAACCGAGCGCCATCACTGTTCTATGGTTATCGCATCGAGGTTGACTTTACCAACCTCGCGTTGGCGGCAACCAATGACGAGATGATTCTGCGGTTCTTCTTGGGGCTGCCGGACCTTTACACGCAAGCGGACGGAGTTACGGTGGGCCGAGAGCGGCAGTACGCGGTGGACGCCAACACGACTTGGGGCAGCAGCTATCCGGGCGGCATGGGCCAGGATACTTGCTGGCAGGGTCTTGCTTGTGAGTTGTCGGTCAAGCAGGAGTCTAGTGGCGAGTGGCGGGTCAGCCTGAAGCTATCGGACTTCCTCTCGAACAAGGAGGAGGCATCCAAAGAAATCCGACTGGGCAGGCTTGACGTGGTGAATGAGCTTAGTGAAACCTGGGCCGCAGGCACAGCTCAGGACTACTGGGTTCTTGAGTTTGGTCGCCGCAAGATTCGCCACGATGTTTGGAAGCGGCAGGCTCGGGTGTGGAAGAACAAGACCATCGCGGATATCGAATCTGGCGCTGCCCACAAGAGCAACACCAGCCTGTCTAGGGTTTCCAGCGACCTTGGCGCAGACCGCCCTCGCAACGGCTTCTACCGCTCATTGTCGAAAGACGGCAGTGGTGGCTTCTTTGGCATGATTGCTTCGTTCAACAAGACCACGATTGGTTCTGTGGACATCCCTGAAATCAAGGCAACAACGAGTCTAGTCAAGTGACAGAAGCGACCTATTCCTGGCCCAAGCCAAACCTTCTCTCGAACGGAGACTTCGAGGGCGGCACGGGGCCGTCATGGACTGACTGGACGAACTCGGGTTCCGTTGCGGTCATCTCTGGACTATCTGCCAATGGTAAGTCTGGTGAGTCAGTTCGCTTAGGGCAAGACGCCTACACTTACCAGGACCGAGGGTTTGTTGTTTCGTCTAAGCGAGGCATTGACCAAGACCGCGACTTGAGCTTGGAGCTGTATGCAGCCTACGCGACGGCAGGTTCCATTGACGGCCTGAAGGTTCAAGTGTTTTTGCTGGACAGCTCCTCGGACATCCAGTTCAGCTACGACTTTGAGGGTGGCTCTTGGGTTGCCGCAACGTCAACCAGCGACATGACTCTTGGCGAGTCTTGGGGCTTGGAGGTTGGTACGGATGCTACCTGGACCCAGTTCAAGTTGCCGAAGATCTATGCACCGTCCGAAGCCAGCAATGATGTCGCTGATGACTGGCTGGTACGGGTTCGAGTTTGGAATGATTCGTCGGTATCTGCTGGCGTAGGCATTGATGACGTTGTGCTTTCTGAGTATCGCGGCAACACGACCCTAGAGAGGGTTGGTCGTTACGCGGTGGCCTACAACGGGATTGATTACCCGGTGAAGTACGACCACCGCACAGGCACAGTCACCGAGTTGAGCCTGAACTACCCGTACCAGACGGACAACTCCGCGTTGCCAACGGTGACGGCTCAGACCACTGGTGGGGAGCTGACAGACGCCTACTGGAAGGGTTACGCCTACACGTTCTACAACTCTGAGCTTGGTGAGGAATCAGCCTTGCCGCTTGGGGTAAACCTGAGTTCGGGTTACTTCTTCCAGCAGAACGCTTCATCGGCAGACACCAACTCCAACGACATTGCCTTCTCAGCGATTGAGATTCCCAACCAGGAGGTTGACAAGGACACTGACTCGACCGAGATGGACCGGATTATCATTTGGGGTACGCCGGAACACTCAACCCAGGATGCCTGCGAGGTTGATCTGGAGAGCGGCTGGCTCACCTATGAGGGTGATGTTGCAGTGGGGGCCACCTTTACCTCAACGCTGTCAAACGACGACTTGAACTCAAGGAAGTCCTATGGTGGCTTTGAGGACAACCCAGCCAAGTTGCCTGCCCCATTCATGGATGTCTCGACGACGTTCCGTTCCCGGCTGTGGTTCGCTGGCTCCAAGCAGCACCGACTGGGAGCTTGTGAAACCGTGACTTCCTCCGAGGAGGTTGAGGGTATTGCCGAGGCGGTTTCAGGCTACCCGACCTTGTGGGGTAGGTGGGCGGAGTGGATGGTTTTCCAGAAGGACGGTGACTCCCAGACCTACGATGTTGAGCGGTACATCTACACCGACGATGACGGCACAAGTGTCGAGCGCGTGAACCTCACGGAAGTATATGCAGGAACAGGAACCTCCAACTCTGGCTACACGCTTAGACCACGCTCCGGGCGCGTCTACTTCACCGAAGAAGGTAAGCCGTTTGAGTATTCAGGAACCAACTTCTTCACGCTTGACGGCGACGAGGGAGAGCCTGTGGTTGCGTTGGGTGCTGTGGGAAGAACCCTGCTGGCCCTTACCCGCAACACCACCTACACCTTCGATTACCAGTCATTCCCAGGAGACTTAGGTGGCACGGCCACTCCGGTCAGTCGGGACATTGGTTGTATTGCCGCCAAGAGCTTTATTGAGATTCGTGGGGTTGGTTACTGGTTGAGCAATCATGGCATCGTGCGGTCCAATGGTGGCAGCGTTGAGGTTATCGGCAACTCTTTGCAGGACATCTTCACGGACCAGTCCGACCCGGATAACGTTGTTCGTTCACGGGCGGATCAGTTGGCCGAGGCTTACGCTGGCCACTACCCGGAAGAGCAGCAGATGTTGATGGCGGTTCGCACGAAGAACGCCACGCAGGGTTGTGATGTCGTCTTGGCTTACAACTACTTCTTCGACACATGGGACATCTTCCGTGTACGGGCAGGGGTTACGGGTTTTCACGAATCTGTAGGGGACGATGGCCAGCCCGTACTCCTGTTCACTGATGGTTTCGGTCAGGTAAACCGCTGGGGCCTTGGCACTGTTGACGGTGCAGGCGAGTTGGCCAATCGTGGTCAGCTTCGCGGCAAGGTCATCTCGGCCACCGAACTTGGAGCAGAGTTGGCTTTGGCCAATGGCCTGTTCACGGGTGCGAACTCTAAGGACTTCACCTCTTCAGCAACCTTGGGCCTAGATGGTGCATTCATCAAGGTGACGAGTGCTACTGACGGCACGGTGCAGTACCGCCGGGTGTTCGATAACGACGGCACGGGCATTCGCACCACGAAGCCTTGGGACACGACTCCATCGGCAGATGACTGGTGGGAGCTTGGTGGTATTGACCACCTGTGGAAGTTGAAGAACTCCACGATGAGCCTTCCTGGGCGGATCAAAAACCTGAAGAGCGTCCACATCTATCACAAGGATGAGGATGAGGGTGGTGCTGTAGAGGTCCGTTATTACCCAGATTTCGCCACCACCGATGCGGTTACGGCCTTGGGTGAGCCAGTGGATACTTTCCTGACTGGTGGACGGACTCAATCTGATGTCCGCTGCCACGAAACGGTTGGCTACACTCATCGCATTGAGTTCGATGCCAGTGGCCCTGAGACACCTTTCGAGGTGAGGTTCCTAGAGTGTGCCTTCAAGTACCGGGAGCTGAATGAATGATTACCTTCAAAGACTGGGATGAGCGCCACGCCGACTGGATGAACCGTCCAGCAGGTCTGGAGCCTACGGCCCACCCGGACCCAGGGACGGTGGCCTTGCGCACCCCCGAGTACGGCGACAAGCATTCCTCGTCCCCCATCTCTGGCACTGATGCGGGTTCCTTTGGTATTGGTGGGTCTTACTCGGGCATCACTTTGGTTGGGTCTACCCTGACTGCTGGTGCGGTCCCGGCCACTGGGGGCAACACGGCCAATAGCATTTGGCGGTGCTATTTCGTGTTTGACACGGCTGAGAGCGGCGCAGACAGTTCGAACTACACTCAGATTGAGTTCAAGGTTGGGACCAGTTTTGCCTCTGCTGACACCATTTGTACGGGTACTACGGAGAATAATCCTGGTGCTGGCGCAACGACCTTTGTTAATGTATCATTCGAGGGGCAAGGTCTTTACAGGCCAACCCACAACAAGACTCTCTTTGTCAGTATTACAAAAACTGGTGGAGCGAGTGTGAACTTTGACACGAAGACGGTTTCCTTCGGCTTCGAGTTTCTCCAGGAGCGAATAGCATGATTGGTAATCCATACGGACAAGACCCTTACGCGCAGATCCTTCAGCGCACGATGCAGCGCATGAAAGGCTTGGAGAACATGGGGAGCGTTGCTCCGCCGCAGCGCCCAACTTCTCTAAATCAACGCATGACGCCGATGCAGCGCCCCCCAGTTCGCAAACCCCAGAACCCTTACGACATTCAGTTCGGTAGCGACTACGGCTTCAACGGGCTGAACACGGAGGTCAGGTACTAATGGCTGAACGCTTAGAGCTAGGACAACCTCGCTACAACGAGTTCAACATGGGCTTGGCGGAGGACACTCTGTTCAACGCTGATACTGGGTCTGTATATGGGTCTTTACAGAAGGGTGATGAGTCAAACCCCTACATGATGGGGGCCGACCAGCTCTTGCAGCAAGGTAGCCAGCAGTACGGACTGACTGGCTGGGAAGACCTTTGGGGGTCTGGTGGTGAGTTGTTGCGCCCCGATGCTTTGTTGCGCAGCATGAACGCTACGAGTGCGTTTGGCATGGCCCCGATGACTGCTTCTCAGGCGCAGCGCCAGTATGGCGGCTACGCTTCGCCCAACCAGCTTGGCCAGAGAGGTCTTGCTGCTGGTTATCAGGGCGCGCAGAACTACGCGACCCAGCAGGGCATGGACCCGAACTTGGTTCGCTGGCTGTCGGGTATCAATGATTTCAACGCCAAGCTGAACGACCCGCGAGAGCGGTTCTTCGACCCGAACACTCTGAGCTTTGGCGTGGGTGACTTCGGAGGTATGGACTTGGGTGGTGCCACCCAGGAGTCTCTGAACGCTTGGGCGCAGCAGAACTACGGCACGGACCTGCTTGGATTGGCAACGATGGGAGCGCCTTTGGCGCAGACCCGTTACGATCTGATGCAAGACCCGACGCAGTTCTGGGATAGGAACACGGGTTCGTTCAACGTCTTGTCGCTTCCAGGTATGGAGGATGAGGCAGCAGCGGCTCGGATGAGTGCTTACCAGACGGCCTACGCCAACATGCAGGGCGAGGCCCAACAGCAGCGGGACCAAGGGTATTCCGAGCAGTTCAACCAAGCGTTGATGAGCAACCCTGAGTTGATGCGTACCTCTTACGGTCAATACCTCGGCGGGTCTGGCGCAATGGCTCAACAGCTTCAGGGTATGGCTGGTCAACGGGTAGCGCCTCCAACGGATTACTCGTTGTTGTACGGCTACGGCATCTCGCCGGACTTGGCTAATCAGAACCTCGCCCATCTTGGGCTTCAGGGAGGACTTTACTAATGCCTTACACCAACCCCTTTGAGAAGATTGAAGGAACCGTTCCTCAGACGGGGGCTGGTGGGCATGTGCCGTACTCGACCGGAGACAGCTTTGCAGAGCTTCTGGGAGCCTTGATGGCTCAACAGCAGTACGAAGTTGGCCGAGAGCAGGAGGGCCAGAGGATGCTTCAGCAGCAGGCTGCGGCAGTGCCACGCCAAGCTAGGGCAGGAGTTCAACAGCCCCAACAGCAGCAGTCGGCGCAGTTGGCTCAACAGGGAGCGCAAACGGGTCCAGTTTTCACGGACCCCATGGTTGAGGCATTGATGGCCCAGAAGATGCAGATGGCTTTGAGCGACCAGAACTATCGCATGATGGTAGAAATCATGCAGCGCAACCAGCCCTCGGCCTTGCAGAAGTTTGGTCCGCTGGCCGCTACCGGTTTGGGAATGCTGGTGGGTGGCCCGATGTTGGGTGGTGGCTACGCTGGAGCTGGTCTTGGTGGTCAGATTGGTGGTGGCCTTGGTCAAGTATTTAGGATGTAGCAATGCAGCAAAGACAGTTAGCCCCGGCAGTTCAGCAGATGATTGCGAACAACCCTGCTCTAGCCCAGCAGGCTGCAATCAAGGCGTTCGAGATTCAGAATCAGCGCAATGCGATTGGTTATCAGGGGATTGACGCCTTGACCCAGAACATTCTTCGGGGCATCGGGATGTACGGTGATATGCAGCAACAAGAGGCTGACTCCGAGTTTCGGGAAAAGAAGTTTGAGCATGATAAGTTTGTTGAGCTTCGCAAGTTAGTCCTGGATGGCGACATGACCTATGCGCAGATAGACAACATGGGGAAGCAGGGTAGGCTTACCGATGTCACGGTAGACCGTTTGATTGCTTTGATGCCGAGCGATGTTCGCCAAGGAGAGGCCGCAGCGGGCATGGGGGAGGCGCAGCTTGATGACTTCAACGAGTCAGCTCCGTTCAGAAACGACAGTCGAAACCTCCAGTTAGATCAGGCCCGCGCCACCCTTCATAGGACAATCACAATGACGCCTCAGATGGCCGAGCAGATGGCAGCGGAAACAAGCCTTACGACCGAACAGGTCAATGAACTGCTCGAATCCAAGCCATTCCGCAGGGCGATGGAGGGTGTTCAGCTTGCCCAAGGCGAGGCTGATGTAGATGCTACGACCACGAACACGGCTGCCGTTGCCCAAGGAACTGAGCAGTCTGCTGAACTACACCCGTTCAAGCGGCGCATGGCTGCCAACGCAGCGAACATGAGTGACCAAGAGTTCTCTGAGTGGATGCTGTCGCATGAGTATCGTCAACTCAAGAAGCAGTATGAGTTAGAGATGGCTGATGCCCAGATTGGCAATGTCAGGGCCAACACAATCTCCACTAGGGATTCCAACCGTAGGGCGCAAGCGCATCACCCATTGGACATAATGCAAGCCGAGGAGAATATCCTTGGAACGCGGTCAAGTACGCGAGAGCGGGACATGCTGCTGCTCCCACGCATTGACAATCTTGACGCCAACACACGCGGCATGAACGCTAGTGCGAATACTGAGGAGAGACTTCTTCCAAGCCGCCTTACCGCTGGCAGGCTAGGGAACCTCCAGACGGAACAGCAAACTCGTAGCATAGAAGGGCAGGAAGATCGTGCGCAAGCGCGTCATCCTGGAGAGATGGATTTGCAGGGACTAAACATCGCCTCTGCACGGTTAGCCCTGGAGGATTCTGCCATTAAGCATACTTTCTTAGAGCAGAACCTTGAGGCCGAATACCAGAACCTCTTGTCAAGGACTGGTTTGCAGGATGCTCAGGCGAGTGTACTTGAAGCCGAAGCCCGTATTGCCGCTAACCCCCCAGCCGCTAGTCCTGAGAGGTGGCAGAAGTCTGTTCAGGAAGAGATGACTTCGATTGAGTTCAACCTGAACTCTCGGATGCAGTCAATCAGCGCAATGATGGGCAACGATACTCTCCTGAAGGAGATGATGCGAACCAATGAGGGCAAGGACGCACTCTTGCAGATGTCTATTGAGCAGGCAAGAATCTCTGCTTCTCTCCCCAAACTCTCCCAGCTACGCATTACGATGGCTGGCGGCACTTACACCACCGAGAATGAGGCTTGGTCTGCTCTCGGTACTGCGCTTGGCGTTGCTGGTGGTGGCAAGGCCCCTCCAGCACCACCCTCTACGGGTGGCCTGTCCGAAGACGAACACACCTTTAATGTCGGCGGAACAGTTCCGAAGTAAGTCATGGTTGATTTCGGCCTACCCCGCACGTCGGCCCCGAGGCGAATCTTCCAGGATGATGTTCCTGAGCCAGTAGTTCCACCGACCGCTCCGATTCCTGTCGCTCCCGTAGCCCAGGAACCAGCAAATCAGGCTACGCCACAGCCCGTTCAAGAACCTGTCCCCGAAGGGGTGGTTGATCTTGACGCACTGACGGCTAAGTTTCCTGACGCTGATCCGATTGCTGGGTATCGTGCGCTGGTCGCTAAGGGCAAGACCGACTTCATTTGGCAGGGACAAAGGTTCCAGGTAGGGCAAGATCCAAAAGGCTTGTCCGCCCCCCAGCCGTTAATGACGTTGGACCGTGTTCCAGGGCAGAATGCTCCTGAGTCGTGGAATGAGTTGTTGGACAAAGACCTTGGAGCGCGGGAGCGGCGTATCGTTTATGAGGGGTACGTCAAAGAGAACCTTCCGTTGTGGCAGTACCAGGACAGGGGCGCTAAGGAATCCCTTGCAGCATCTATTCGTCCTTCCTACAACATGACCGATGAGGACTTTGCTCACTTCAATGCACTGCCTCAAGAGCAGAGGGATTGGGTTAAGAAGGAAACCCTTGCATTCCAGGAACACCAGAAGGAGCGGCTAAAGAACGTCGCTGGTGGCTTGGGCTACGGCTTCCTTGGAGCGAGTGCTGAAGACCGCTTAGAGGTGATGTCGGGCTGGATGCAGCGTGGCCCCGGCGACCCGTTTGTAGAACAGGTAGTCAAGGGCTGGTTGCTCCCTGAGCTTGGCGCTGAGAGTCAGGCATTGTGGGCGCAGGGTGAAGTCATGCGCGACCAGAACATGATGATGGAAACTCTTGGCCGGGTGGAAACTTCTTACGACCAACCCACGGCATCCAGAACGATTGGAATGCTGGAGGGGTTACGGGAAGGGTATGCCCAAGAGGAAGATGTTTTCGGAAAAGGGCGCAGGGGTTCTGAGCCTGCCGCTGAGTTGCTTGGCTTGATTGCTTTGCAGACTGAAGCCGCCATGAAGGAGGCTGGGCTTGACTACGTTGAGTTGCGGGGAATGCCAGTTGTCCACTCTCGCAGCAAGGACAAGTTCGGTGATGTCGATACGCGCAAGGCTGAGAAGAACCGCGCCATTCGCTCTGAGAACCGCGTCAAGCTGTCGGCTGAGCTGGAAGAGTTGCGGGCAAATGATGGTGACTCTAAGCGCATAGCGAAGCTGGAGCGCCGCATTGCCGCCATTGACGAGCGAGACGCTAAGGGTGCAAGAACCTACGGTGAAGGCAGGGAAGCTATCAGCTTTGATGATTTGCTTGACCGCACTCTTGGTTATCAGAAGCAGTTGCTTACTGCCAAGTACGGCGAAGAAGCCGCTGCGATGGTTATGGCTTCGTCTGAGATGCTAGAGATAACCCTGAAGAATGGGCTAGAGCTGCTGGGGCAGGTTGACCCAACGGTATTCGATAGCTCTGGGGTTAAGCGCGATGGCGTTAGCTGGGGTGATGTGCTAGATCAAATCGCTCTCGTTGGTGAAGGCAAGGTGAACAGCGGTGATGAGATGCGTGGTCGAGTCTCCTTGCCTAACATTTTCTTTGATGGTTTGTTGTGGTTGAACCGTCGTGCTGCCTCTGGGATTACTGCTGCCTTGGGTGATTCGGATGCTTACCTTTACATGATGCCTGACGGTACGGTATGGAAAGACCCGATTCAGGTTGCTCGATACGTTGAGCAGCAGATGAAGTCTGACCCGGAGAAGTATGTTTGGATGGAGGACTTTGAGTTGTCTTCCTCGATTGGTGATGCCTTCCGCAGTTATGACGGTAAGGAGCCAATCAAGCCAACCATCATTCCAGGCGACATGGCTATGTTGGTTGAGTCGGAGGAGTACGCCAAGCGCATTGAAGACAGAACAATCTTTGGTGCATTGATGAGCCGCTTTAGTTCTGGCCTTGCTCCCGATGACACCATTGGTCGAGCCGTTGCTGGAACGGGTGCGGTCGCTGGCGACTTGCTGCTTGACCCGATCAACTTTGTTGGTAGTGGAGTTGCGATGGCAGGCAAGTCCCTTGGTCGTTACGGCAAGCTGGCCAAGAACGTCCAGAAGGCGGGCGTTGCTGTACCTGACGAGGTTGCCAAGATTCCAGGCGTTACCAGCATTGATGACATCGTTGCTGAAACCAATGGTGTTACCCGCAAAGAGTTGTCCAAGCTCTCTCAGCGAGAGGTAGTCAAGTATGCCGATGGAACCCCGATGGCTAACTGGATGGTTCCCAAGAAGACTCTGTTGCAACGATTCTTCGGTGGTGCTGAAGGCTTGGCTGATGAAGCTGCAACCTCAATGGCTACTGGGTTCAAGAACAACCCAACCTACTTCGATGACTTGGCTGAAGCGTTGACCAAGGATGAAGTCTTCCGCATGAGGAACCATTCGTGGTGGTCTGCTGCTGGAGTTGCGGGCGATGTTGACCAAGCTGCTGCAATCATGCGGGCGCACTTGCCCACCTTCAAGAGAATCCTGACGAGTACGGATGACATCACCTACTTGGAGAAGGCTCAAAAGCACTTCCGCTCAATGGCTACGGGTCGTCCTGAAGCTGCGATGGAACGAGCTAAGGGCATCTTCATTGGCCGTTACCTTGGAACTCCGATTGCTACTGACGCGATTGCTGGACTGCTGAACCGAGGCGAGAAGGTTGTCGGTGCTGCTGTGAAGCTGATGCCTGACCGTGAGTACAAGTGGATGAACCACGCACGGGCGTTACGGGATAACGTCAAGAACGCTCGACTCCGCGCACGTTCCAGTGTTCGCTTTGATACGGTCTACTCCAAAGAGGGTGGTTCCTACAAGATGCCTCACTCGATTGTTGAGGCACTACGTCATGCGCAACGAGGTCATGCTTCTAACCAAGCAACAGCAGAGCGCATCGTTCACGGCTGGGTGTTTGATGACACGCTGAAGATGGCTCCAGATCGACTCTACTCTGAGATTAACTCAATCCTGGAGATGGGCGGTGAGCTGAACGACGCGGCCTTGCGAGAGGTCGTCCTGATCGAAAAGCTCCAAGCCTCGGTGAAGGCTGGTGGTTTCTCTCCACACATGCCCCACTCGCAGGTAGCCCAGGAGTACAAGGCTCTCAGAGAGGCCATCACTCCAGAGGAGATGGCTGTGGTGCGTAAGCGTTGGGAGCCACACATGAACATGGTTGCCAACAAGAAAGCTGCTGACGATTGGATGGCAGCTCAGGGTGAGAGCATGGGGTTGTTCTTGGCGGAGGAGAACTACGCCGAACACCTGTTGCGTCCACACAAGAGCATGGGCAAGACTCCTGGAAGCTACTTCACTCCCAACGGCGTTATCAATGAGTTGGGTGCAGTGAAGCTGAGGGACACTCTTTCGCGCCACAACCTTGAGCGTACTGGCCCACCAACCCTGTCCGAAGCGATTGCTTACGGGTTCCGCCCAGTCATGGATGCACGGGTATCTCACCTTGGCCGGGTGTCTTCCTTCATGGATGACATCTCCCAAGCTGAGGCGTTACGCACCATCGCTCACGAACAGGGCAAGGTTCTCCCTCGCAACCAAGCTACCCTCCAGGCGGTAATGGGCGACAAGGCTTCCATCGTTGGCGTTGACTCTGAACGTGCAGCCACTCAGTTTCTTAAAGAGGCTCAGGCCAAGGCGGTCGGCATGGAGCAGGGCTACAAGGGCATCAAGTCAACGCTCGACAAGGTTCGTCGCAAGCAGAGCAACCTAGACAAAGCCCTGAAGAAGCGTGGCCTGACTGCTGACGACGTTACAGATAATCCCGTTCCCAAGCCTGATGCTGGTAGCACCGTCTACAAGGACAAGCTGTGGGGGAGTGAGGAATATACAGACCCAGTAACCAAGCAACACGCCGGGTTTGGAGATAGGTTCTTAAAGGAGGAGTACGACCTTGCCGAGCCGTGGAAATACACACGGGGGGAGTTCTTCCAAGCCATCCGGGACAATAAAAAGTTTGTCCTACCCCCAGATATTCTGCGCGACACCTCGTTGATGGAGCGCAACCGACCAGGATTGGCACACATAAGGACGGAAAAAAATCTAGCGCGACCCCAAGAGCATCTTGATGTGTTGAAAAGGTCTATCGCAGATGATGGGTTTAGGGTTGACCGCGCTGTTTCTGTGTTTTTCCGTGATGGGCGATTTGGCATATCCGACGGAACTCATAGGGTCTATGTTGCAGGTGAGGCGGGGGTTGATGCCATACCTGTAGATTTGCTTTGGAGCGATATCAAAGATATGCCGCAAGCCGGTCATGAGATGTTAGTCGAGGCCGCTCTGAAGCGCGGTAAGCAACTTCCCGCTGCGGTTATTGCTGAGTACCCGCACCTCCTAAAGAAGTACAAGAACGCAAAGATAGCCCCTGACCCCAAAGAGCTTAACCTCCTTCACAACGAGGTTGAGTCGCTACGAGTCGCACACAGAGAGGCCGTAAAGGACTTCGCTACGGAGTACGGGTTGAATGCCGAGTATCAGGCACGGCTCTTAGAACACTCTACTGTGGGTGGGCAAGAGGCCAAGTACCGCTACATGAATCTGAAGAAGAAGCTCAAGACAGCGGAAGACCCTGATGTAATCGCCATGCTTGAAGCTGAGTTGCGTCAAGTGGAGCCAATCCGAGAGCAATACCTTACTGCTCACCACCGTCTGCGCGATGCAGGCATGACGGACGGCGACATTGCTGGAGTAGTCTTCGAGACTTACGGCCAACCTACGCTGTGGCACTTGACTCCTGCTGAGATGCAAGCCTTTGTGGATGATGGCTTAGTCAACCTGAAGCACACCCTTGACTACATCGAGAAGGATGGAGTCAAATACTTCGATGACATTGGTGAGGCTGCTGCTGCATACAAGGATGCCGGACGAGTCGAGGGAGAAACCTTCGTCAAGTGGACTCCAAACGATGTGCAGGAAATCTACAAGCCCCTGAGCAATGTTTACCTGCCAGTTGAAACCGTATTGGCTCTGAAGTCAAGAGGCTTCAAGATTGGTAAGGCCGATCAAATGGGTGAAGTCGCCATGATGGGTGCGTTTGGTAAGGTCATCGACTGGTTCAACCGCTTCTTCAAGGGCAACGTAACGGTCTACGCTCCATCGCTCCACTTCGGGCGACGCAACCAGATGGACGCTATGAGTAAGGCGTTCTATTACAGTGGCCTTAACGCTGCAAGCCCATCACTCCGAGCTGAGTTCAAGGCCATGCGTGATGGCACGGTTGATTACATTATGACTGGCACAGGCCAGAAGATATCAACCCGTCAGATGATGGAAGAAGCTGGGCCTCTGGCTCAAACCTTCGAGCAACGAGTTGGTGTTGAAGGTCGCTTGCGTCCACAAATCGGTTCCACCGCGAAAGAGATTGCGGAGGAAGAAGCTATGGTGTTGGCAGACACCAAGTACGTTCTTCAGCAATCCGCTAACGCTCAAGCCCCAGGCAAGTTCTTCGGCTCCCCCCGTACGGGCGCAGTGGGTTTGCGCGGTTCGCGTACTGGAGAAAAGTTGTGGCCATTCGGCCCACAGTCAGCGGAAGTGTTTGATAACCAGCTCAAGCTCTGGGTTTACTTCATGGAGCGCAAGGCTGGTCGCTCGGCTAAGGCTGCAAGGTCAAACGCTCTTGACATTGGCCGCGATTACACCAACACGACTGGATTCCAAAAGTGGTTCATCGACCGCTTCCCAGTTATGTTCGCCAACTTCCACAAGCAGAACCTCAAGTCCATCAAGGTTCTCTTGGAGCAAGGAAACTACGGTCGCTTGGCAATCCCTGAGAAGCTGCTACATGCAATGGAACAGGACATGCCAGAGGACATGCGCCCAGAGTGGATGGACACAATGACCGCCATCATGGGTGCTGATGCTGCATGGGGATTGAACCGTGACCTTTCGGGTGTCAATGTTTTAGATCCTTTCGCAACGCTCATCAATGGCATGGCGAGGGGACGAGGCTGGGTAACGAACAAGCAGGCATTCAAGCAAGCTGCTCAGGGCATGACCCCTATCGGTCAGTATGCCTTAGCCCCAGTGGTTGAGAGCCTTACTGGTTCGGAGCCATTCAAGTCACGCTTACGCTTGCCACAAGAGTTGCAGACTGCTATCTACAAGCGGTTCGGTAACATGGACAACAAGCTATTCTCGGCTGGCATGGTGGGTGGTCGAGCAACGGTGCAGACTACTGGGTGGATGGACTTCCTTGCAGGCATGAGTGGCATTGGAGCGTGGAACAGCACGGTTAATCGTCACTGGGATTCTGTTCGTAGTGGCAACCCGTGGGAGATGGGCATTCAGTTAGGCGGTATGGCGAAGAAGACTTCGTTCCGCAACAAAGCATTCGATAAGATTCGGGACGTACAAGAGTTCACGCATGAACAGCTTGAAGCTATGTGGGCAATCAAGGAGCGCGAAGACGGCTCCCTCACCCATGCGTTTGATATGTCTCCTGAAGAGTACGAGGCGGTAGAAATGATTATCGGGTTCAGCGAGGGATTGCATGAACAGGTGATGCGGAACCTTTACACTCTAATGCGTCTGAGTAATCCTAAGAAGCCTCTCCCCAAGGAGGAAAACAAATGACATCAGAAAAATCCCCAATCGCTGACAAGCTCTTTAACGGGCTTACGTCACTATGCTTTATCTTCGCTGGTGTCATTTGGAACAATGGCTCTGCGCAGAACACCAGGGAGCATGAAGAGATGATGACAGCCATCAAGGCTAACTCTGCACAGCTATCTGACCACGAAATCAAGTTCGCCGTTATAGAGGCGTTAGGTGAGTTGGAGAATAAGAAGGAATGAGTGGTGGCGCGTAGCAACCCTCATTGCCGCGATATTCTGTTTAGCGATGGCCTATCAGGCCACACTAACCCCCACCCATCAAGAGTTTGAGATAGAGAAGTCATTAGAAATGGAACCCGACTACAAAACGATTTGGCTTTCAGGAGGCATGAAGCAAGTTGTCTCCACTTACAAGGATAGCGGTGAGACTGACGCTGAGGCGTCGGCCCGTCACAAGGCCAAGGTGACTGCCCACTTGGTAGAGTTCCCGAAAGACCCGGACCCAGTATGAACCGCCTCGCACCCTTGCTTTTGTTGCTGGCTTCCTGCGGCGCGTCTCCCGTCAACCCAGTCAACTGGTTCGGTGGAGGAGGTGGTGACAGCACTCAGCCCCCGGAGTCCCCTCCGCCCGACCCAATAACGGGGACGGCGGAAGCGTGGTTAGATATGTTCCTGCGGTTCGGGTGGTTCGTCCTAATCCTGCTGTTTGTTCTTCCAGGGGTTCGCACCCCAGTCCTAACGCTCTTCACTGCCATCTTCCGCCTGCTTACGATTCCATTCGAGGCGGGAAGAATCAAGTTCGACGATTGGAGGAAAAAGAAAGATGTTTAACCTCGCACTGATGAAGGGACTCCGTAAGCACAAGGGCAAGCTGATTGGCCTGACCATCGTGATAGTGGTTGGCGTGATTAAGGCTTGCGTGTGATTATCGTCCCGAAGCTGAAGCTGGCGTTCATGCACGTCCCCAAGACGGGCGGCTCCAGCATTACCGCTGCGTTGCTGCCTTACCTACCCAACCACTCCGACGTGGAGGTGGGGGTGGTTGGTTGGCAATGCAAGTTCCACAAGGAGTACATGCACACTCCGTTCAATCAGCTTCGGTGGTACAAGCCTGATGATGAGTGGCGAACCTTTGCGGTGGTGCGTGACCCGTTTGATCGAATGCACAGCTACTATGTGGATACAGGTGAGAAGACTGGCATGACTTTCCTTGAGTGGCTGAAGAAGGCCCCCGGCAATAACAGGTTTCAGGTAGCCCCGCAATACTCGCTCATCTCCAGGGATGGTCAGGTGGCTATGGATGTAGTCATCCCTTACGAAAACCTCACGGAGGGGCTGGCAACGCTTGGTATCCAGCTCCCAGAGAAACGGGAACTGGACTACGGAAGAACCAGGGAGCAGATGTTGGCTGCCTACGAAGCAGAGCCGGAGGCCGTTGACGTAGTGCGCTCTATGGCTGGTCGAGACTTCGAGGAGTTTCGGTATTCCCCACACTTGTTCTCCACAGAAGCGGTGGGTACTCACCCTTATGGGCAGTAATCTCTTCGCCTTCGTCGAACAGGTCTTGCGCCCACCGATACCAGGATCTCTCGGCGTCGTGCAGGAATACGTCAGCATCCCAAGCCTCATGGGCTACCGTAGCTAGGCAAGCTGCCCGAGCCACGCCGTCAACCAGGATGGTGTCGAACCTATCCAGTTGACCAAGGCTGATGTAGTCCCTCAGCCCTGATGGGTTCTCCTCGAACGGGGTTGCGTTCTGACCAACGTGTTCTCCCTCAATGAGCTTGTAAGTCCATCGAGCTTGCTGCTCTACGGTCAGCACCTTCTTGGCCACCTCTCGCACCTTGGCCGCCCACTGTGGGTGATGCTCAACACTGGTTAGGTGCTGTCCCCCCCTGAGCCGCTGAAGCATGTAGATGGTGGTTCCTCCAGATCCCCACTCCAGCATGGACTTGTCCACTGAGCCGACGATGATGTTGGCCTGATTCCGCGCCATCAACATCTTGAGTCCTCCTATGTGGGTCATACCCAGTTCTCCCGAACCCAGTCCAGGCTCATCATGGAGGTAGGCTTCTCCCGACCATGCCAGTAAACGATGGCCACCTTCTCGCCAGGAGCCTTGCGCCCCAGATCAACCTTCCAGCTTTGGATGACCCCTGGACACTCTTCATCCCACAGTCGGTCAACCTCTTGGTACTTACGCAGCCACTTCATTTCTGAGAAGAACCCCCACATATAGTAGGTTGCGTCATCAGCGATAGCGTCCTTCTCCCTGACCCACTTGGCCCACAACCCCTCAGCTTCTTTGCCGCGCATGTAGGCGGCTGTGCAGATGGTTTCTGGTGCGTTGTATGGGTCGAGCAGCGCGACGCACCCAACGCCCTCACAGGCGTCCTCAACGGGCTTGAGCGAACGCAGTATGAGAGTGTCCAAGTCGAGAGAGATGGCCCCATCCTGAACAACGTCGGGCCGATACCGCTCCATATTGGAAGTCCAGTTGCGCTCATCGTAGGTATAGGGGAACACCTCGATTCCATCAGCGAATCCTTCTGGGTCGAAGTCTGTTACAACAGCGAAGCTGAAGTTGTCTGGGTCGCTGGTGTTGCGTTTGCATCCACGGTAGAGCTTGTTGGCCCACTCGGGGTCATAGATGCCTGAGCTGTGGGGCATTGGCTTGGTGGGTGTGAAAAGGCTGGTGACGTATCTCATTTCAGTTTCTTTGGTTTGTGGTTCTGGGTTCGACCCGTTCCGCCACAGGTAGAGCAGATCTTGGTCATTCGGTAAGAGCCGTTCCAGCGGGTCACTCGACCACTGCCTTCACACGCCTTGCACTTAGAGGTGTCGGGGTGGCTCACACTAGATTCCTCCTGGCGTACTCAGCTATCAGGATGGCCTCAGCTATCCCGTCACTCTTCTTCAGCTTCACCTCCCCACTGCACTCGGGGAACAACTGCATCGCCATAGCTCGACTCTGATCCTTAGCCTCCTTGCCCTTCTTCCGGCCTGGAGTCAACACCTGCCACTGCTTAGGCGTTACCAGCTCGTAGGGGAGCTGTAGGCCCACCGCTATGCCGCGAAGCAAGTACCACCCACCTCCGAAGGAGAAGGCAGACGCTCGGCCCTTACACGCGCCGCAAGTGACCTTCTCGATGAAGACCTTGTGAGAGTCCATCATCAGTAGGCGCAGGGTGCGCTCATCAAACTCCTTGCCAACCAAGGGCATGATGCCCCACTCGATGAGCGGGGAGTCCAGGGAGGTATCCATTGCTGCATACCCCCCCGTCTTTCCAGGATCAAATGCTATCAGTAGCATCCTTCTTCCACTCATCCGAGATTGCGTTGTCGGCACGAATCCAGTCAGCAAGACGGCCTTCCTCCTTGAACTGCTGCTTGCCGGTGGTGTTCCATTGTTCATAGCTATGCCACAGCCAGAACTGGTCATCAGCGCAAACGGGCATGTCTTGAACAGTGTCCTGGATGAAAAACGCTTTGCCTCTTGGCCCTTCGCATTCGTAGAACCAGAACATTAGTCCAACTCATCTCTCGACGCACCTTTCTTTCCAGTCTTTGACTCAATCAACTCTTCGACCATGACCCCCAGGTTGGGGTTTACTGCGTCGGCTTCCATAGCCTCCAGCATTGATGCCAACTCATCATTGACGGCCTCTTGAGCAGCCATGTAGGCGAACGCTTTGTTGAACTCCTTTTCCAGCTCGATACGACTGGTGTTTTCATTGACCCCACCGTTCCGCAAGCCATTGAAAAGGTGATGCACCTTGTCCCTATCGGGTTTCGGTAGTTGTGATGCTTGAGCCATTGATTTTCTCCGTTGCTACGCCGGAACCGTGGCAAACGTCACACACGTCTACGATCCCGCGATTGATGTTGCGCCCGTCGCCTTCGCATTCCGGGCATGAGTCCACACAGTCAGGGCAGTGTTCCCACCCCACCGCGTTATCGGCGGAGGGGTAGAAGACCTTGCGCTCATCGTTACAGGTTGAGCATTCAAACATGATTAAAAGGTTACGTCGGAGCCGTAGCCCGCAGGGGGTGGAGGGTTATCGCCGCCAAAGTCACCCACTGATGGGAAGGCGGGGACATCCGGCATTGCCGTAGGTGTGTGGGTCGGGGTGTCCGAGAGCCAGTCCGGCACGTCCGGTGGTTGTTGGGCCAGCTCACCAGCACCAGGAGCAGAACCCTGCATGACTGGAACCAGCACCTCTTCGGCCCACTGGGTTTCCCACTGGCCCATAGCGTCCTTGGCGTTGCCAGCGGCGTAGCGCAGGGTCACTTGGTCGCCCATCTCAAGAGCCTTGACTACAGCAGTCAGGCGCTCAATGTGCTTGCCAGCCTTCCAGTCCCAGCCCTTCGTCTTGGCATCAGCTACATCAGCATCGTAGCCCTTGTGGAATGGACCCTTCCACTTGCCTTGCTTGTCCTGGTAAGCGCCAACGTAGTTCCAGACCATCGTGTGCCACGTTTGATCCGGCGCACGGCCTACTGCCTGAGCAGCACGTTGCACCAAGTTGTTGTATTCGCCGGGTTGAGGGGGGGCCACTGGCTCCTTCTTCTTGAAGCCACCACCACCACCAAACTTCTTGGGGGAGTGGTCCTTCATAATGGCCAGCACTTCTGGGGACAGCTTGCCAAGCTCTTGCTCGAACCAACTGTCGATGTGCCGCTGGGCGGTGTCGAACTCGGTCGGGTCGTCGAACTCAATGACGAGGTGGGTTGTCCCGAACTTAACGTCGGACGGAACAGATTTGTCTAGTTTGAACTTCATGTTTCTTGTTCGGCTTTTTCGCCTAATCTTTTTTGATGCAGTCGTCGTAATGGGCGCAGTAGATTTTCTGTATCCCCTTGCCCTTGTGGAGAATCACCTTGCAGGGCGACTGGTCCCTGTCAGGATGAATGGGTGGCGGAGGAACATTGCTCTTCCGCGCCACCTCGAAGGTGTGCTTGGACTCTTCGTAGTAAGGTCGTAGCTCTTCAGCGGTCATCCACGGGCAGTGATACTTGTCTGCCATGTCGCGGAACCCGCAGATCCAGAAGAACGCCAGGAAGTCGTGTCCCTTTTCGCGCTCAGTCCAGACGTAGTTGCCTGCTTGGTGCTTCTCGCCCCACTTATCAGTTGGGATACGTCGGTCGCCGGGTTGCTGCTGCACTCCCTTTGGAACCCGTGGCTCCCACCACTTGCAGGTCTTCATAAACTCCTTGAACTTCGGGTCGATGATGGCGTAAGGCTCGGAGTCGTAGAACAACGCCCCGTCCGTGTGGCCATAGATGCCGTCGAAGTTCTCAATCTCGCCTTGGTCGTAAGCAGCCGACAGGCTCCACGGGTAAGGCAGGCTCACGCGCAGGGTTTCCAACGCGATGATCTCCCACATATCCCCCATAGCATGAACCAATCGAGAGCGGTCCCGCTTGGTAGCTGACTCAGGCTGGTTGTGGGCGAACCACTTTTCTCTGGCACAGCCATTACCATAGGACATCCTTAGCTTGGGTGGTGAGTCGTCAACGATGCGGTCAGCTATCTCAGCGAATCGGTCCCGCATGTAGGACGGGTTCAATGCGCCTGCGTCTAAGCCCTTGGCCAAGGTCTGCTCCAACATCTGCTGGACCTCGATGGGTGGTGGTCGGTTATCCACTACTCTTGACCCTCCGGGTAACACAGCTTGCGGATGGCCGACAAGATGTTGGGTTCCACGTAATCCTGTTCCCGGAACAAGCCCCGTAGCCGCTCAACGGAATCGGAGCGCAACAGGTGGTCTGGATCTAAAGCCTCGACCTCAGCCAGCTCAGTTTCAAGATGGCCCTTGGCTGCTTGGAAGGAGAGGAAGGCACTGCGCAGAATGAGCGCACGGCGTTGAAGGCGGGTAGACGGTAGTTCTTGGTTTGACATTGGTTTACTCCGAAAGCTCGGCTACTTGCCGTTCCAGCGCCTCAAGCCTGCCCCCCTGTAACACTACGATAATCAGAGATGTGGCGCAGAGGATTGTCAGGATGAGCAGCATAGACACAAAGAAGTTGCGGTAGTTCATAATTACGTCAACCGTGTCATTGTGCTTGCCAGCAAGGAGGTTGATGGCTTTTTCAGCATCCATCACTTCTCCCCCTCATGCTTCTTGACCGTCTTCTTCATGTGGCCCTCAATCCCACCCTTCAGGGTGTTCGGGGCAACGGCTGTTTTGTACCGCTCCCGTAACCCCTTCTCAACGTGAACCTCAATGCGGTCCCGTCGGTTTCGGTAAGTCCGGGAGCTGTCCTGGGTAGACTTCTTCTTACTCATGTTAGGAAGTATACCCTAACACCAGCAAGGTACAACCCCTGTTAGGGAGAAACTTTTAGGCCAGTTGTACGCCGATGAAGTCTCGGACGTGCAGGGCCAGTGGGTTGGCGATACCAGCAGGGGAGTTCATCGAGTGGTCGCCCCCGGAAATCACCTTCACGTCTACCGTTGCGCCTCGCGCCTTCATCTGCTTGGCGAAGCGGTCCACCCAGTCTCTCGGGATGGTGGTGTCGCCATCGCCCCAGATGATCAGGTAAGGGCAGGTGGTCGGCAAGTCCTCGATGTAGTTGAACACGTTGCGCTCTCGCAGCAACTCCTTGTCCGCATCACTCAGGTCATCGTAGCTTGCACCACCCACAAAGCCTGGGATGGCTGCTCCGTAACCCGTGGTATCGAAGTCTTCCAGATCTAGCATCGGAGCCTTCAGCACTACGCAGGTCGGGGTGATGTGGTGCTTGGCCATTGCCAACAACATCTTCATGCAACCCGAGGAGGAGCCGTAAAGACACAGCTTGTTGACATCGACCTCACCCAGGGTGATTGCCGCAGCAACAGCCTGGGCAATATCCTCGGTGTCGTCGCCTCCGAAGTTGTCCGTGCCTGCGCTGGTTCCGCCACTGTTCCAGTTGTTGTCGCCTTGTCGGTATCCCACGCACAGGACTCCGTAGCCGCTGCCCCAGTTGGCGATGCCGGACAGGCCATAGTTGATGGTTCCTGCGGGCTGCGGGTTGCCTGAGCCATCAGCGTTGCCCTTGATGCGGACGTCATCCAGGCTGATAGAACCGGGGGTTCCGCCTGGGCAGTAGACTACCAGTGGTAGCGCTGATCCCCCAGTCTTGTGCATGTAGACTCCATATTGCTGTACGGAATCCAGGGTCATGTCGGCGTGGAACGCGGAAACTCCGGTAGCGATGGAGCCAGATGCCGGAGAGTAGCTAGTCGTGTAGTCGATTAATGGCATGATGAGAAAGATTCGATGGAACCGCTACCATCATAACCATTTATGACTGCTTCCTGGCCAAGTCGTGCCAGGATTCCTTGGCTGCCACCTTCAAGCTGACAAAAGTTGGGGCGGGTTAGCTGGCATCGTTGACACCTGATTGTGGTGGGTAATCTCATTTCTTTTCCTCCTTGGTATCATCGGCCAGCACGGCGGTCTGCTTCCCGTGCTGCCCTTTCAGGCTCAGGGGTCATGGTCGCCTCCCCGATCCTTCGGGGCTAATCTGGTCGCACAGGTGTTGCCTCACGTCTTTACGCTCGGCCAGCCCCCTAATGCGCTTGAGGATATCCCTCACTTGTTGGGGCGGCATCAGCTCAAAGTCGCAGTGGTCGGCCTTGAAGGCCAAGGCGCTCACTGCTCCCAGTAGGGTCCGGTAGTTGTACTTGGCCAACTCTTCCGGGGTAGCGGCCTTCTCCATCAAGGAGTCGGCGGTTTTTTTCAGGTAGTCGTTCATTGGTTTAGGTAGTCTATCCCTAAAGCGTGTTAGGCACAAGGGGGCTTGTCGGGTTTTTGGATTCTTCGATACACTAAGATTCTCCTAGCGTGAGCTTCGGGGCGGGCGGACTTCTTAAACCCGCTCACCTCGGCATTCCCGGCTTCGTGGAAGGCTCTAATCACTGCCCCCCAAGCATTCGGGTGGTGTGGCTCGTCGTCCCCCAGGAGCCTTCGCAGGCTGTCTGAGGAGAAGTTAGTTCCGAGCGGTAATGACAGCAGAGCGGCATTGGCTCGGCGCTTCCAGTGCATCGAGTTGATGGATGCAGCGGCGCAGCCTTCATCCCGGCGTTCTTCACCTTCTTGCAGATCAAACAGTGGGGTGTCACTCATTATTCTTCCCTCAGTAGGTTGATGAAGTGGGCTGCTTCTTGGAGCAGTTCCTTGAGGCGGTCTACCTTGGCTTGGGCTTGTTGACGATCTGATTCCGTTTGTTTGACGTAACGGCATATCAGATGGTTTACGGGTAGGTCCAGGGCTTTGCACTCTTGGTGATACGCCCTCCAGGTGATTCTTTTAGGTTTAGGCATTAGAAACCCTCTCGGCGGTCGCCAAAGTCCCTAACGGTATCAACGCACCCCTCGCAGACTGGTTCGTCAGACTGCAATCCCTCATCAGATAGGCAGGGTTCCCCGCACCTGGAGCATTCCGGGGCTTCCGTGCAGCGGTCGCACAGTTCATTATCAAGAATGAGATCCATGACTTCGCAACTTGGGCATTCTGACCACAGTGGAGCCTCAAGGGTTCCAAGGTAGTCCAGTACCGACTCGAATAGCTTGGACGCTGGCACGGCTTTGCCTTGAGGCTCCCCGGCTATGGGTCGATTGGGGAAGGTTGCCCGCATACGCAACTCTATAAGAGCCGAAAGGGCAGTATCTTTTTGCTTTTTGGTGGGTGGTTTCATCGGTTTATTCCTTGGGTTGATTGTTGGCTCTACGCTTGGCATTCGCTGAGAGAGCTTTTAAGAGCTTCCACGGCGCGTGAAGTTGGCAGAACCATCGGAGATTGCTGTAGCCCACGGCGGGCCTAGAGCATTGGTTACAGCGGTGCTGGCGGGGTGGCATTGGTGGCCTCGATTGCGTCGAAGATTTCTTGGAAGAGTTCGGCGGGAATTCGGGATCGCTCCCTGGCCCCCTTAACTCCCTGAGTCCCCGTCCGACTGCCCCTCGGTGCAGCTTCATGGCAATTGCTTCCCGGCGCACAGATGGGCCGAGATTCCCAAGCGTGGCAGTTGGTCCAGATGTCGGTCGGCTTTTGTCGGGTGTCGCCATAGCTGCAATAGCCGATGGTGTGCCGCACATAATCTTCGATGTCGTACTCCTGAAAAACGGCTTCAATCTTTGTCCGCATCATCCCCCTAGGGTTCTCAATAAACCAGTAGCGGGGGGTTAGGGTGTCGATGATTTCGACAGTCCGATCGAGCAACTGCATTCCTAGGTGAGCGGTATCGGAAATCGGCTCCCTAGTCTCGGAATCCCAGTGATTAGAGCATGAGGCGATTGAGAATGCTTGACAAGGTGGGCTGGCCCATACGACGGAGACACCATCGGGGAACCTGATATCTCGGCATAGTAGTGATAGGCGCTTGTGCATACCTAGGGGGAGGGCTTTAGGGCAGTTGTCATAGGTGGCTACTCGGTAGCCCCTTGCCAGCGCAACCTTGGAAAAGGACGCAGTACCGCTAAAAAGTTCAACTGTTTGTTTCTGGGTCATTGGTAGTCGGGGGCCAGATTGTCGCCGCTATGTTAGAACGCTTTGCGTCCCACACTTACAGCAGTAGGCTCTGGCAGGCCTCGGTGCAAGCTACCCGGATACCAAACTGGTAACGACCGGGCAGCCTTGGATGGCTTTACAGCAGGTAGCAGATAGCTACCAGTTCCAGGGCTACCACGATCCCCCATAGGAGATCGCGGCGTTTTGATTGTTTTGTGGTTAGGGGCATTATTCGTCCATCGCCTCGGTGTATTCGTGCGTCAGGGTATTGGGGTGGACTTCCTGTAGCTCT